>ULPC01001522.1_pt1 | contig 20064 bp, 26 predicted proteins | sample 1953181 | NCBI WGS metagenome assembly ULPC01 (sample SAMEA4835620, study PRJEB28245) | human gut metagenome | biome: gut microbiome; material: fecal sample | place: Denmark | collected 2008
GTACTTGATTATTCAGCTGCGGAAGATTAGTTACGTTATCGAACTGTAATTGAGTCCAAGTACCATCACCTTTAAGAAATTTCCCTTGGTCCCCAGCTGCAGGTTTAGGAACAATTCCTTGTTTTCCTGCTTTGGATGCGGTAGCCCCTTGGAATATATTAGGAACCCTCTGCCATTTTGTTACATCAAAAGAAGCACCAGTTGTATGATTAGAAATACATAGGTAAATTTCCCCATCATAATAGCACCAAGTTTTGAAAGCTGTGGCATTCCAGCCTTCTTCATAAGCATATATGCCTACGTTTTCTATCCTATCAGAAACTTGGAAGATTCCATTTTCCGAATTATAAGAAATGGTTCCATAGGTTGAAGAAAATAGCTCTACTAAATTGAATTTATAAGCCTCTGATGTGCTATTTAAGTTAAGTTTTGTAGAAGTGCCGGAACTAACAGTAGCTATTAGGGGCAAATCATCTTTTTCAAAATTGCAATTAAGTGCTTCCGCGAAATCCTCCCAACTATCAAACCTGACATTATAAGAAAGACTAATTCCAGTGGTGTCAATATCGATAGAACTTACGGTAGAAGGATTAATAGAGGTAACATCAATACTAGCGGAAGAGGTGGCTTGAAAATTTCCTACAGCTACAGTATCAGAAGAATCTGAAAACATAATCTGAGGACCTACAATAAAATTATCTACATACAGCTGAATGAAATTATCTGCTGTTGAAATTGTATTGAGCCTTAACTTCTCTCCATAAATTCCATCAGCTCCAATACCACCAAGGTTAAGACCATAACCTTTACTTGGAATATTAAGCTCATCTTTAATAATGGAAACAATATGCTTTGAAGAGCTAGTAATAGTACCACCTCTTCCAATTCTTAAATGAGCAGCTGTTGAATTAATATTAGTTTTCATTTTGCTTCCTTAACTTATTAAAATTATACCTATTCACTTGCCGTAAAATAGCTAACAAAGAGATTTCCCTGTCCTTGTACGTATCCATTAGGGGTAACAACGATTTTATACTGAGGGTCATAAACCGGCTGATTTAAGAAGACCCTTAAATTTCCTTCATCTAGTATAGGGCAATCATCACTGTTGTATAAAATTTGAGAGTTCGTATCTGTAATCTGTATTGTAACTTCGTCATTATAAGGGGACATAATTTGCAGGTTAACTTCTATAATTACTGCTCCTGCAGGGAAGGAGAAAGTAATGGGCTGCCCTAATAATAATTCAGAGGAGCTCTTTACTAGAGAAACCTGCACCTCCCTCTGATTAATATCAAACCAGTGTTTAGTAATGAAGTCATTATCGGAAATTCTAGTAGCGTAGTCATCTTTATTGACCGTAGTACCAATACCAACGGTACCTTCATTTGGATTTATTGTCAAGCCACCTTTGGCATTTACTTTGACATTCTGGGGAATCTGAACTTCATATCCATTAAGAGTTAAGATATTAGTACCTTTTCCTAGAATTACTTCCTGATTATCTACTGGCTGCAATCTAATTTGTGTTTTGGTGGCTATTAAATTCAACTGGGAGGTATCTTCCGTTCCGTTATCAGAAACTTTTAAGATTGTTCTACCATCTTGAGTTAATTCAGATATATAAGCCCAAGAAGGTGCACCACTAGCAGTAGTAAGATATTGCTTCAAGGCGCCGTTATCAAACTGTTTTGGATACGAAGTACCATCACCAATTAAGAATTTATTTTCCTCGAAAGGGTCAAATTCAAAAGGCTTTCCTTCTTGTATTGCGGTAATAATACCTTTTTCGTTCACTACTATTTGCGGATATTTATAAGAACCAGGATTTACATCTGATTGGGAAGGGATAAGAACGTCAGGTTCAGAAAAAGCAAGACCATCTTCCTCTTTCTTTACTGTAACGATATAATTACCCTTACCTGTATAATTTTGAGGTACATCGCCTAACTGAGTAAAATATTCGATATCTAAATCGCCTACTACGTAATTAATAAATCTTAGACCATTTCCATTCTGATTTACTGCAACTAATTGATTTGCTGCACCGTCATATTTATTAGGGGTATCAGTTAGAGAAATAAAAGAATTATAAGTTTTGGAAAACTCTAGTCCTGATTCATCTTCTTTTACTGTAACAGTTTTTCCGCCTTGTCCTTTATAATCCGAGGGAGTATCGGATAACTGAGTAAATAAGAGCTTTTCAATCTCTAATCCAGATTCAACGATTTGGACTACAGTTAAGGAGCCACCTTGTACTACCTCAATAATTGTGCCTTCATCTATGACTTTTACTGTATCTGCCATATTTAATCCCTACTTCTATGTACATCTTGTCCATTCATTTTTAAGTTTCTAATTTCAGAAACAGCATTAGGACTTAACTGTGTTTCTATTACTTCGTCTATATCGTCTTCTTCAATCTCGGGAAGGTCATCTGGCTCTAGCAATTTATACTGTTTCAAAATCATTGCCAATTCTCTATCCATTCTAGTACCCTCCCTTAATAATACCTATATTCGTTGCAATCTTATGCAAGCCCAACGGTTATCGACCCATTGAATTGCAACTACTTCGATATCAAATCTTCCACTCTGCATATAAAGATTTCTTATAGTCTGATAATCTATAAGCATTGCCTTCACTGAAATAATAGCTACCCAAGTTCCAGACTCATCTCTGATTTCTTTATATCTAGGATTTGAAATAGGACCATTAACTTCAAGAATTCCTTTATTTTGTGCTGCTCTCAAGAAATCAATAACATCTCTTTCAAATCTTTCTTTAGGATTTTCGTCTGCTACAACTTCTGTGCTTTTTATTCTACTTAAAATCTTCATACAATTATCCTCTTAGAAAAGGCGTTGTAATTTGGACATTACAACATTATTTGAAATTCTTGCCCTTAATAATCCTAAAATCTGAGTTGTAGCAGAAGAAAGCTCATCCAGCTTATTCATTACAGCTTGGCTATACTTGCCCTCTTCATTTAACAGAGGAAGTAATTCTTCAATTTTAGAAGCAAGTTCTTGCACCATTTGCAAATTAACGTTTTCCTGGTGCAACTCTTCTTCAGAAAACTTATATCCCTCTTCTTCGGAAACAAGAACCGCAAGCTCATTTAAGTCTTCTAATTCCTCCCTATGTTCACCCATATAGTAGATTTCTACCAACCCATCTACTACATCATTACTGAAAGTACCCGCAGCTCGGTCAAATAGCTGATGGTCTCCATTGAAGTCTTTTCCATTACACTGCCAATGATAACGTTTTGAATCATTATATAGTGCTTTTATTTTTGCTAAAATCGTAATCATATTATTTTATTCCTCATCAACCTTGGAAACGGAACGGTCAATAAAGAATCGTCCCTGAATTAAACGGGTACTAATACCCTCTTTAGAAGTTAGAACTAAATCCCAAGCCCACTGTCCTGTTTTATACATAGCAGACAACTTATCTGGACCTGCTACAATTTTAATATTTCCACCCCAGTCGGTAGTAATCAAGCCATCAGCATCACCAGAAGTATTGCATTCAATAGCTTTAACGTGACCGTCTTTTCTTTCTCTTACAGTAAATATTGCCTTATAATCAGTCAAATCAATTCCTAATCCATTACCCTTTTTCCATACGAAATGAAGGTTCAAAGATTCATTAGACTTCGCATATATGTTAGCAATAGCTCTAGCACCAGAACTATAATCGTCTTGGTACTCTAGCTGGGTCTGATTCTTTACTACTAATGAGGTTGACATAATATTTCCTACTAAGAATTAATCCATTTCTTTTGAACGAAAGAGTTCAATAACTGTTTAAGATAGTCTACAGATTCCTTATCCCCTAATTTTTGTAACTTTTGCATTTCCATCTTCATTTTCTGAGATAAAGGATTGCCAATACGTTGTATTTGGTGATAAGTTAAGAAATCTGACTGTTTTTCAATACTGTCAGCTTGCTTAATAAAGGTATCAATACCCAACTCTTTATTAAGTTCCTCTTTCTTGTCACCAGCCATCAAACGAACCAATTTAGAAGTTACCTTTAAGGCATCTCTTTCCTTTAATTTCTTTTCAAGTTGTTGCTTATGAAATTTAGCTTTCTTTTCATAAGTTTTACGTTCATCAGATGTATTTGCGGAAGCAGAACGTTCCTCATAATAGTTCAAGGATGAACGGTGGCTTTCAATTTCCTTATTAAGCTCATCTAATTTCTGACTATGTGAGGGCTTATTTATTTCCTTCATAAGACGTTGGTGGTCCTTTCTACTCCCTCCAGGATTTCTGTATTCATAATCGGCTTTAACTATTCTACTTAGAACTTTAAGCATTTAGGTACTTTCTCCAATTATTATTTGAACCAAGCTGAAAATGAGGCTTATCTACCAAGGATTTCCAGGACCCTCCCCATTCTACCTCAATCCCATTTTCTTTCGCAATTAATAGGAATAACTGAGCTTGTATATCCCACTCTTTACTATTATCATCTACTACCTTATTTCCATTTTTAAGTATCGTTGGAATAGGATATGGATAGATATCAACCGCAAGGGAAGGTAAATAATTATGAGGGGACTGGCCAAAAGAAGCCTTAGAGGTACCGGACTTCTTATACTGCTCTTGTTTTTCTTTGCTACGATGTCCTTCAGTAATACTCAGGTCTTTATAATAAAGGTATTCCCCTACAACTTTTTGGAGAAGGGGATGCAATTGGGAAAATCTTTCCTGACCGGATTTAGATAGAGGATATGGATTTTCCCTACGATTAAATCCTAATAGAGCTTTGCTCTGCGCCATTTTATCTTCCTTTTCTTTATTCTTTAATATAGAAAATAAACCTTTTATGAAGTTTATAAAGAACATCAACCATTTCTTTCAAATCAATTATATAATAAAAATATTGAAAGAAATGAAATTAATTCGAAAAGAACATATAGGCTACGGGCTTATAAATTGAAGAAATGAAATTCGTATTCTTAGGATTTCTCACGGTACCATCATATTCGATAAAAAAGTTATAATTATTTAAGAAGCTAAGCTCTAGAAATTCCATATCGGCAAGAGAACATTGCCTTTCAAGCTCTTCGCTGAAATTAAAGTCGGAGGATATTTTACTAAATCCTAACTTCTTGGCAACCCTTATTAATGCGCTATATTTATCATCGGTTAATTTATCCGAACCATTAAGAAAAATTACGCATTTTTCTTTATCTGGTAAGGAAGAAAGATTTGAAATCAGAATTTCCATATCGTTTCCAGAATATTTATTATGAAACGGTATTATTATAGAAGAAAAACGTTTAAGGGAGGAAATTGACCTACTGTCCAATTTATAGGTAAGATTTGTTTTAATTAAAACCTTTACTTTACTTCCCTTGCTATATAAAATATGTTCAATTTCATCTAAAAATAATTCCGGACAATTACCAGTAAATAAAATGGATATGTCCCTATCTGGAATTATTTGGGAATAATCCTTAAAGAACTTCGATAATTGAAACCCTGAAATTGGCTTAACCCTTTCAGGATTTAAGATTTTACTAGTTTCTACGATAAAGATTATTGGAGGTTGGTCCATTTCATTTAAGGCCTCCCTGAAGGTTGTTAAAAATTAAGAAGTAGAGTTCTATCTTCATTTATATTTCCAAGAACGAAGTAGTTAATTTTAAGCTCTACCAGGCATCTTCCATCGTTCATTTCAGATTTATCTACAATCTTGTGAATAGCGCCGGTTGCTTCCCTTATAATGTAGCAACAATCCTTTATTGAATATTCTATTACGCCCGTAAAGGAATAATTGAGGTCATCAACAGCTCTAACGATATCCCCTTGAAATATATAATTTCCTTCAGAATCCTTCTTACCTGTATTGAATTCCACCTTATATAAGGACTCTTTGCAATTATTTAAGTCACTACCAGAAATTTCTATTATATTACCGCAAGAAGATAGTAACATCGTGCTGGATTCATACCAGCCCTTTTCATTATTCCATACCCTGAATTGATTCATTATCCAACCTTTCTAACTTATTATTCTTTAGATAGAATTCTATCTCATACAACTGTTCAGTAGTAGGAACTCCAATACGGGAGAATGCTTTATTATTAACGTTAAATCTTCTTACCTTGAAAGGAAAATTATAATGTCCAAGAATAACAACGAAATTATTATTTGAAGATAACACTTTAATTCCATAGGAGTTCAATAGATTCACTAATGGCTGGGCAAAGTCCTCATACTTTCTGGATATATATTCTTCCTTCAATAAATAGAGTAACTTACACGCAGAAGGGTTTATATATTCTTCCCGTTGTATCTGCATTAAATCGTTCCATTTTGGGTCGAATATAGCAAAACCTAGTCTAAAACCTACACCAAACTCTTTGTCAAAAGACCCTACAATTATATGGTTACCCCTTGGTGGCTCTACAGGGAAAAATTCTTTATCAAAAATACTCCTATAAGATAAATCTGTTATCAAGTTCTGGGGTACATAATTATCCTTATAACGGTAGTGACAGAAGTTAGAAATTCCCGCATAATCGTATGCCCATTCAGAATCGTTCTGTAATTTTACCTGCTCAAGTTCTAGGCTCTTTTTACCTGCGTTCCAGTAAATTCTATTTGGTATATTTCTGAAACCTACTGACTCAGAATATACCTCTATCATACCCCATCCAGGAACTGTGGAAAATAATATCTTAGGCTTTACTGCCAGTAGAACGTTTTTAATAACGTTCTCTGCTCCATTTCCTAGAATGAAGGTACCCTGAGGATATCCTGTAAGCGCTGAAAAATTATCGTAGGCTTCCTTCATATCAGGATAACATCTATAATCAACCGTCCCTATTTTTACCTCTCGGTTTGGCTCGTTGTAGAGACTCAGCCCTCTTTCTAGGGTACTGTAATTGTTTCTCTTTACTTTCATCTTTCTTTTCTTTCAACTTCTTACCCAATATATGGCTTGCGCCAACCGCTAGAAGACAGATACTACCCTCTATAATCCCTCCACATAATAAGCACATTATAGCTCCTCTTCGTCTTTGCATTCAAAAGTAATGGTGCCTGTTAAAATTGAAGACTTCATATTCTTATATTTAATCTTCTTCGAATCTAGATACATACAAATTAAACCAGAAATTTCTTCCATAACCTCTTCTGTAATCGGCTTCTCCTTGAATTCCTGAAATATATAGGACTGTAGGTCGCTTAAATTTTTGCAATCTTCCAGCTTCTCAACCTTCTCCGAATTTTCATTTGTCAGGTAAATTGTCTTTACTGCCATTTTTCTTTTCTCCATTCTTTATAAAATTAAGTACTTCTCTTAATCCCAGCTTCTCCATACAATAAGAATGAAGCTGAGGAAAATTCTCTTTCATTAGTTCAAAACGCTTGTCATTTTTTAAGTGAGCGCCAAATAGACAAAACATACAACCTGTTCTTTCAAAGCCTTTATCATATATGCTACAATAAGGAACGTTATATTTTCTTATGTATTCCCATATATCTTCTTCGTTCCAGAAAGCTATTGGCATTGATTGAGGACGTTTTGCGGAAAAGGCATTACAGTTACCTTTATAGTATTTCTGCAATCTCAAGGTTGATTCGGTAGCCATAATTCCCAGTAAAGGCTTTCTTCCTGTTTCTTTTTCGTATTTCTTGGAAGGACCTTTCTTCATTATATCGCAGCACTGCTCAGAGATTTTGAAAGGGGCATTAACCAAAAATTTCCATTTTTCAGAAATTTTTCCCGCTCCTCCTTCCCCCGTCCAGCGTTGAAGTTTTGTCTTTTCAGACTTAGCAGTCCTATACTGACGTATATATTCAGCCTGCTCTTTAGAAATTACAGGGTACCCATACTTCTCAATCACTTGCTTAAAGGTTAATTTTGGCTTGAGAACTATTACATTTTCTTGGGACATCGCAAATTTTCTTATATCTGGGTATTCTAAACCTGTATCACAGAAAACCGCTGGCACATCTTTACAGGCTTTCAGAGAGCGCACTAGGTGCAATAGAACTGTGCTATCTTTACCACCAGAAAAAGAGACATAAACATTTCCTTCATACTGGTAATACCACTCCAATATAAGTTCTTTACTTCTCTGTACCTTTTCATCTAGGGACATCGATAAAAATTTTAATTTATCCTCCCTAGAAATTTTAACTTCTTCCATTAATATTAACCTTATATGAAAGGAAATTCAACTTCCTTTTCTAATAATTCTACCATTTGAGATAACGATTTTAAGCGCTTTAGAACGTCTTCTGGGGTATGCCCGTCCCATTCAAGTCCACGCTCTAACTCTTTACAACGAAATAAATCATAATATTTTAAGTCAAAGTGATAAGACATTTGACCTATTTTAGGGATGTCCAATCCTACTATGAACATATCATCAAACATTGTGCCATCACTATGAAGCTTAGATTTCCACGCATATTTTGGAAAGATTTGCACCAGTACCATAAATAGGTGTGCCCTATGACAATAGAGTTCAGAAAAGGTATGATATCCATCACTAATTTCTTCCATTTTACGAACGTTTTTATTATTTCTCTTAACTACTGCTTCTCTAGCTTTCTTTTTATTTATATAAACATCTTTATCGTACTGCGAAAAACTTTTGCCGTTTTCATCTACAAATCTGCAGAAAGAACCTTCTTGAATGAAATGCTCACTCATTTTCCAAGTTTTCTCTTTATAATCATAATCCACCCGCCAAAAGGGCTTTCCAACCTTCCATAAAGTTGCCATTAGTCAATACACCTCTTTATGTCTTCTACAAATTCCTTAGTATATAAACTCTTGAAGGAATCCCAAAATTTTGAAAAACACTTCCATCCAAAGGCATCGTAATAAAATGCTAGGAGGATGGGAAGACCCAGAATACTACATATAGTAAATACGGCAATCATTAAGATAGCTATAAAGGTTCTATATATGTTCTTAAATTTAATCACAGTATAATCTTCCTTCATATTCAATACATTCAGGAGTCTCCGCATAGGAAGCCTCCTCGTAATCCACATATACAACTCTATGTTCTGGAACTTGGCTTTGCGCATTACTATCTGTAACGGCACCTCCTACAACTACTCCTGTTCCTAAAACCACCATAGAAATTGCAGCAATCATCAAAATTCCGCCATCGTATAATTTCATTTTTCTTCTCCTCTACTAAAATAATAAAGGAATTTACATAAATTTATTTATACCATAGACCAGTTAGGCATTGGAAGGTGAGGTACTTCTTTTATATCTATTAAACGCTTAAATTTATTTAAGGTCTTTCTCTGTGCTTCTGTAATAGTTTTAGGTCTATATGCCTCTACTTCTCCTAAAATATCGGTTAACTTAATTATTTCATATTCAATATTTTGTTCAAATAGACCAAAATTGTGATAAAAATAATCGTGGTATAGTTCTCGCCATACAAAATAGCTTCCATCCTGAAAAATAGAACCTTTAATACAATTACCTGTCAGATTCATATCTTTTCTCTTAATTAGAAAGTTATCTGCAAGGTACCTAAATAAGTCTTCTGGCAAATTACTGAGCAACTTATATGCAGTGGTCCCCTTATCTGCATAATCTTCAAATAGGTCTTCCCCTCCTATTTCTGGTAATAGTAGATATGGACTAAGGTATTTCTCTGCTAAATTGCGATAATTTCCGGATTGACTGTTAACGTACCCTTCATCCGGGTAGCTGACAATTACTGCGGGTATTGTTGGCAACTGCAAATATCTTGCAATCATAATTCTACATTTATTTGCGATACCTCTCAATTGACCATTCCTATTAATCTTAAAAATTAAAGGTTTTAGGAATCCATTCTCCGCTATATCATTAATAAGATATTGAAGACAATTCTGAATCTTTCCATTGGATTCAAATTCTTCGGTGTCGGTATTATAAAGCAAGTGTTCAAATTCTTTATAATGGGTAAGATAATATTCTGAAGGCAAGTTAAGACATAAGTAAAATATTCCATTACCACCTAAGTCAATATTTCCGTATTTAACAGAATCAAATACCTTATAGCGCACTTTATTAGGAAATTGGAATGGAATGCTTAAATTTTCACTAGGATGCTCTTCTATTACCTTCAAATTTATAGGAAATTTCTTATCTGGGTTATCCGAAAGCAATTTCTTATAAAAATGAGGCAAATAAAGTAACTTATTATTTTTATTAAGGACTGCCTGCAGTTCACTATGGTCATTCATAAATAATAAATTTGATACGTTATAAGCATCATCCATATTCATTTCAACGGTTTCGTTATGAAATTTATAAACTAATGGAAGTATAAATCTGGTTCATTAGTAGAACTTAATTCAAGGTGGCTCGTTGGAAGTATAGAACCTTTACCCTCAATTTCATTTATAATTAAGTCTTCCAAGGATATTGGATTATCATCGCTTGTACAAGTATAACTTGACACTTCTGAAAAAATTTGCTTAGCCACCGCTTCTGAAATTATGTTATTATTTAATAAAGAGGATAGGGATTCTCCGTTGATTAGTTTATCCCGAATATCATCAAAACACTTTATGCTTAAATTAAAAGAACCCTCATTATCATCGTAGGCTCTCATAAGCCATTTATCCGCTGCTACCGTATCTATTTCTGAATTTTCTTTTTGAAAGTCAATTGCTTTTACCCCAATATCGAAAAGCCTCTTCAGTAAATTAAATGGCTCTATTTCCTTAATAACCCTACTGTTCAAATTAATAACTAGTAGAAAGGGAAGATTTCGAGAAACGAGTTCTCTAACACCTTCTTCTTTTTCTGAATCCCAGTAGCATATTTGATTAAATTCAGTCATATTATATCCCCGATAAATATTGAATCAGGTCAGGTAGTAAGCAGCCTTTATTTTCTATAGTATCTAAATCTAGGTGCTCTGCAAGACAGTTATTAAAATAAGGACATTTATTGCATAATTTATAGTAACGTTTATATTCTGAAATTGAGTCCTTTTTCCAAATACTTAAATCAGAGGAAGCCTTGAAATATTCTAGCCCTCCTCTGTAAGCCACCCAAGAATAATCTCCATTAGGCAGTATAAATATATTCGAAGAAATCAATGGGCTCCCGAGGGATTCCTTAGTAGGGTAAACTATTGGAAAGGTATATAAATTTTCGGCATAAGGGCTCTGGTTATGTTGAATATACCACGAATATAGCTCTTTTATAAATTTTATATATTTGTTCGAACTTATATTATAAGGATTATTCGAAACCGAAGAAATATAACGAAAGAAGGTTACCGGTAAATTAAATTTCTGCAGATAATCGCATATTTCTACGGGACTCTTTTTTATTAGTGAAGGCAGCACCACCATTAATATCGTTATGTTTTTATAATAATCCTTATATTTTAATATAAACTCCTCTGTTTCCTTATTATAAGGTCTTTCATCATTTAAGGAGATACCCAATTTAACTTTTTCATCTCTAGCCACAGAAAGGCAAAGTCCAGTTCTTGCTCCAGTAGAAATAGTAATTTCTTTTGAGAATTTTTTGCATAGCTTAACAAGCTCCAACAAATAGGACATCGGAAGAAAATCTAGCTCCCCTCCAAATAAATCTATTTGGGATATCTTAGCAATTTCAGAAAGCTCAAATAACCTACCCTCAAGTGTTTTCAAATCAAGTGTTTCATTATTTCTAATTTCATTGCCAAGATAACAGTAGGGACAATGGTTCTCACAATAAAAAGTCGGTTGAACTGAAACAACTAAGTCTTGCATCCTTTACCATACCTAATCTTAGATTTATATTCTTGCAGGCATTTCTCAATGTGAATAAAATTAGTTCTTACCCGTTCTTCGCAAAATGGGGGATTAAAATAAAATAGAGAATTATCAGCGGTTAAATCTAATTTTCTTATATCTGGCTCTACGTCTAATTCTATTCCGAGGTCTATAATATTACCACATATTATATTATTTACTCCACACTGAAATTTAATCCTTTCCAAGTTATCCCTAATATAGGTATTAACTTGTTCCTCAAAAGGGCTGGTTCTACCATATAACAGGGCGTGTAAACAATCCTCAATAGCCCAAGAAATCTCTGGTAATGGCGGGAAATTCAAATTCCATTCAATTTTAGCGAGTGAGGGTTCACTTCCTCTACCTTTATTTCTTAAAATATTATAGCAAGAATAAGGGTTTATAAGGGTGTCCCTAGTATGCTCACCAAATCTATCTCCATAAATTAATATGCAACGTACATAGGATTCGAACCAATCATCGCCAATTAATTTATTCAACTTAACCTTGCTTTTCCAATTCTTAACAAAGTCCTTAAATTGACTGTAAGATAGGCAGTAATTTCCAGGGTGAGCCTTAATATATGTAGTAGTAAGATACTTTGTCGTGGTGCAATTAGGAAATAGCTCTGATAAATTAATTGAATCGGTAAACTCAGAAGCAGTAATGGTATATTTTTCTGACATACCTACTTCACAGTTAAATTTTATATTACTATTAAAGAAACTCAACATTTATCAGTCCAATACCATTAGATTCCTTATCTTCTAAAGCAATAGCAAAAGCTAATTCCTTAAATTCTGTTCCACAATTAAACCCTACCCCATATATGAAATAAGTAGATATGAAATCCCCCTTCTTTGCAGTTCCAAATAATAAAATGTCGGCTTTTCCAGAACTAATTAAATTCTCTCCATCAAATAGCACTGGGTATCTTATATAAGGCTTATCGGTCTTTTTAGCATTCCCGTAATATAACAACCCTTTTAGTAAAAATTCCTTATTCCAGGTTTCTGGACTTTCAGGTAATACTTCAATAATTCCTGCTTGACTGCACGGATTATTCGTTTCTTCCATCTTCTAATGCCTTGTCGAGATTCTGTAATTCAGACATTACGCTATTCCAGGTTTCTGGTTCTGTAGCCATAGTTCTTATATACTGATAAAAGTCTAAACCCGTCAGAGACTCGAATAATTCGTTATTTTCTTCTGTAAATTCATCAGTGAAATCTACTGGCTCAAAGATATGGTTGCCAACCATTAGGAGATTACAAGCAGGGTTCCTAGCAAAGAAATAAATATTCTTCCCGAACTTCTTTTCGACTTCAAATTTAGGAATATCATTTTCTACTTTTATATCGGTTTTTAATCGGATTATAAGGTATATCGGTAAAGACTGGATAAATTGTAAGGCATTATCTAAAATCTCCTTATATTCCGAAATAAAGGCGTCTATTTCTTCATTGCTTAATATAGAATAAAGAGAATTTGATTCTTCTTTTCTTACCCCCTCAGCTCTATTAAAAATAAAACCCTGATAATAGTTAAGAATAAATAACCACGTGGAAATAAGTTCGTGGCAGGGAAAGTGCATATTCGTTTGTAGGTACTTAATTAGAAACTCTTTTCTTAATTCGTAGTTACAATTACTGAAATCGAAGATAAGATTGTCGTAATTAGTATTTCTTAAATAAATGAAAGCAGTTTTAATTGGGTCTTCCATCAAATAGGAAGGAAAATAGAATCTTGACATATCAATAATTGCACCCTTCTCTGCTATTTCAGGCTCCCTATCCTCCTCGTATGGAAGGGTTGTCATTAAGGTGGGAAATTCTCTAGCTTGAGGCATTTCTTCGCTATTTAAGTCTTCCGTAATCATCCCTAAAGTAGAAGTATCAATTTCCATATAACTCTCTCCATTTTAAGTAATTCTGCTCTATATGCGGATTTTTCTTTATATACTCATATATTCTCTTGAAAGGGCAATTAGTTGGTTTATAGCCCTGAAAAACTACTGTAATCCAGCAAGGCATTTGGCATAAATTATTATACTCACAGTAAAGACACCCCATTTTTTCATAACCGATAGCTAACTTTGCCTCGGAAACGTTCTCCTCGTCTATTTCATCAGTATATTTACCATAGAACATAGAACGAGGAAGTATGGAGGCTCTCTTGGCGCAATCTACAGTGCAATAACCATTAGAAAATTGCTTACAGGTCTTACAATCACAATAATGACCCTTAAAATAAATTTCATTTCCAGTTCCAGCAGCTAATAGATTTTCTACTACGTTTATATTGAAATGCCCTTCCTCTAATGCCCATTTGAAGAAATTAAATAAATCATCATCTTCACAAATAAGGCTTTCCCATTTTGGATTTGCTGTATAGTAGTTAACATCAAATTTTATGTGCTTCGGAAACCTATTTATATCGGATTCATTATTAACGTATTTTTCAATAGTCTTCTTAGTAAGGGTAATTGAAAGGTTTGTAGTAAACCCCATTTCATTGAAACGAAGTACATTATTAATCATTTGCTCTTTATGGGCTTCTATTAGAAACCTTCCATCTGGGTCGTAACTAAATCCAAGTACCCCATTAGAGTAATCTAATAATTCCTTAACTCTTTCCCATTTAGTCCATACCCCATTGGTCAACCAAGAAAATCTTAAATTGATATCAGGATATTCTTTATTTATTAATTTTCTACACTCATCTACAATAAATTTATAGGCATCAAATACTTCATCAGATAAAGCATCGTAAAATAATTCCCCACCCCAGAATCTTAAGTTAATATCCTTAATGCTGGAATACTTTTCTAAGTCTTCTTTAAGATTTTGGAATATATGCTGAGGAACCTCGTAAAGAGCTGGAATATCCACTTTATTATTACGATGCCCCTCAAAACAAAATGTGCAACGTAAATTACAGGCTTCAAATAAGGCATACGAAAACTCAAAAAACTTAGGCTCTAGGTAGAAAGGTATCTTCCTTAAACCTTTTGGCAACTTTATATCGCTTATGTCAATTAGCTGTTCCGACATTCCAGTTCTTAAATCTCAATAGTTCATTTATATTTAATTTTAACATTTTTTCATATAGTTTTTTAGGAAAATTGCAACTTTCCTGTAACATACAACCACTACCACAGACATTGAAGTATTGGCAGAATTTACATTCAGGCTTACTTAATACGTACGAACCATAAGGGCACCCCATTCGTAATTTTCCATCAGGGAAGAGAGAATAATTCTTATTAATGCAGTAATCTTTCCACTTCCTTCCCTCTAGTATTATACGTGCAAATTCTGCAAATAATAGGTTGCCTGATTTAATTGTCCAGCTATCCATTAAATCGCAAAGCCAATTATCTACCTTGTTTGGGTCAGGTCCTCCTTTACCAACAAAAAACTTAAGTTCTACGAAAGCCGGATTTATTGAATTCAATAATTTAATAAATTCCTTTGGCTCCCATTTTATAGTAGAATGGTCCATAACGGTCATTGTATTGAATTTAATTTTATCTTCTTTCAATCTATCAACGTTACGTAGCCATATATCTAATAATTCTGGATTATCGAATCTATTAAAATCAAAAGAGGTATCAACGCTGTCTGCCTTTTTTAATAATCCCCATTTATAAGTAGAAAGGTTTCTAAAGAGCAAATTGGAATTCAAAGTGAGCGGACGCTGAAAAATATAAGGCTCTAAATAATTGAGCTGTTCATCCGATAAGGTAAAAGGCTCGCCACCAAAGAGGTCAAAGGACAGAGTCTTATTTATTTCTAAAATTTTCTCTATAGATTTAACGACCTTTTCTAACTCTAATTTATAAGGAAGTGTTCGGAGGAAGCAATGAGAACAACTATTATTGCACTGAAAGGTGGGACAGATATATAGAACCTTTATAGATTTAATTAGCTCCTGAGAACTTTCCGCATTTACATCAATGAATGGATTAATAACCTTCTTCATTCTTAATCCTTTCAAATAGCTTTTTTGGAAAAGAGCAACTTTCTGTAAGGGGACAAGAGCCATTACAGAAATCAAAATATTCACAGAATTTGCACTCTTTCCTAACTTTTAATTCATTGCAATATGCGCATCCGTGCTTAATATTTCCTGAAGGGAGAACTGTATAAAAATTAGAGCAATCTTTGAACTTCTTATGCTGTTTTAAGGACTTCTTTATTTTATTGGCCTTAGTAAAAGTGCAATTCGGGCAATTCTTTGAAAATGCGTCATATAATCTAATAAGGTAATCATCTACTTTGTCAGGCGAAGGGTAGTTGCTACCAATTAAATAATCAAAATCCGCGGAAGATGCCCCTAATTCATTAAGCATATTTGTAATGAAATCCACTGTATCTAACTTAGATACTAAATCTTCAGTTAAGGTAATCATTACCGCTAAGTTAACACCCTTATTTGTAAGATATCTGACCGTTGATTTCCATAGGTCAAATTGAGCTTTCTGAAATCTTAATGGATTCCAAGAGGTATTGACTAGATAAGAATTAAGCAGGTAAGGGAAGTGAAATTCTTTGTAATTCAAAAGATTGGTACTAATTATATAACTTCTCTTTGAAATTAATTCCATTAACTGCTGAAATCTGCCCTTTTCTATAATCAGGGGTTCACCACCAAAGAGGTCAAATAGAACATTATTGCCAGCGTTATCAGTAATACACTCTAACGTATTAAAGATACCTTCCCAGTTAGAGGTAATCGGCAGATTTTTTAATGTGCAATGAGGGCAATCCAAATTGCAAATAAATGAAGGGCAAACATAAACTTCTTCCATTAACTCGAGTTGTTGAGAAGTTAGATTTTTTATAGGGAACCCTCTATTCTCAAGTAATGGATTCATTAGAAATTACCTTTAACGTCTAGAACGAGCGTGGCAAGATACGTGGCAATTTGAATGGCAGGTAAAGAAATTATAAGTAATTCTATTATTTCTATTGGCATTCCAAGCATTATATAGGTAGTTAAATAATGCAGCATTCAATGTATAAGGGGTAATTTCAGAAGCCTTAATTTCTTTATTCTGTTTAAGAGGGCTTGTTACTGTTAAAGTAGAAGTGATAGTAGCGCTAGAGGTGGAAGCAGCTCCTGAACCAGCACCTGTAATTGTTCTTGTCCAGCCACTTCTTCCATTTCCAGTTCCTGGATAAGCTGGAACCATTGGGATTGTTGCAAGGAAGATGGCGGAACCAGAAACAGAATTAACTAAACCGTGGTTAGAGTTAGTTTGCCAGTACCAATTAGAAGTAAAATAACGAATACGTGTTAAGGAATCAACTACCTTCTTGCATTGGGAATATACTGTGGAAGCAGTACAAACAGTATCTGCAATGGTAATTCCTGGCTTAGTATTCGTAGATAATTGGGAGGAAGGAATTGCTTGCGGATTTGTCCATTTCCCTGCGGTACCAGAGAACCTAGGAAGGTTTGTTAAGTGGTACTGACCCGAAAACATTGCATTAAGAAGGTTATTACTGAAATTATCAATTAATTCCTGCTTCTTTATTTCATTATTTTGTGCTACAGCCATCTAATTTTCTCCAAATTTTAACTTATCCTCTTCCACTAACTTACTTAAGTTTTTAGGAAAAGAGCACTGATTCTTTAATACACAAGGGTTACACTTATCTGCTAATTCACAGCTAAGGCATTTTTCAAGGTGTTTAGCCTTAATAAACATTGGACAACCTCTTCTGACAATACCATCTGGCTCCAAAGTATATATAGAATTGCAATTGTGAATGCACCTTCCAAGGCTTTCTGTAATTATATTCTCAATATTGCTCCAGCGCCAATCCTTATATACTCTACAAAGCCATAAATCTGCTCGTTCATTTAAGTCTTCTGCAGAATTGTCATCTACAAGAAATTCAAATAGAATTCCTTTGACAGACTTAATAGAATTCCAGCAATCAAACTTACTATATAGGCTTTCTAAGTCGTAACTGAGTAAATCCTCGGTTAGGGTTATGAGAACAATAGTATCTAAACCATTCCCCTCCAGCTTCTTTAGATTTTTTACCCATAATTTATACTGCTCTTCATTGAATCTCTGCGGGTTCCAGGAAGTTGCTAATGCTATTTCGTGCTTTTTATATAACTCCAGTATTTCCGGTGAAAGATTTAATAAGTTAGTAGAAACCGCATCAATTAATCCCGTTTCCAGGCATTTCTTGAATCTATCAAAATGTAAGGTACATTCTCCACCAAATAGGATTCTATAATAGGCGCTAGTATTCTGCAGAGAATTAAAGAAAGCAACCTCGTTAAAATCGTCTTTTCTTAATCTTAGAAAGCAATGAGGGCATTTAAGGTTACAATCAAAGCTAGGAATTACATATAACTGCTGAATCATATAACCCAACCTCTTCTTATAATAATGTCTTTTCTCTTTAGCATTTCTTCACAGTAGTTATTGCAATTTATAGCTTGCCTTCTATTTAATTCGCACGCATTACAAAAATTACATAATTCGCAATACTGACACTTGCTATTAATATAGCTCGAAGGTCTTTCTTTCACAGGTAAGGGTCTTTCTTCTGGAAAATTTAGCTCTTCCCCTTGCCCTGTTAAATCCTCGCAATACCCGTAAATTAATCTACCACTCAAATCTACCCAACAGGTTCTAATAGTAGAACGACATAATAAATTAGTATTAAATTCGCAATTACCTCTAAAGAAAGGGGATACTGGCATTAAGTACTGCTGCAAATTATTTTCAAATACCTGATTCCATATATCTACCATCTTATATCTAGGAAAATAATTATTAGAAATACCTGAACAATTCATACCATTTAATCTACAGGTAGTTCCTAAGTCTTTAGCTAAATATAAATGGTCTAATGCCATATTTGCATTCTTCTCATTTATTACAGAAATGAAAGGAGGTACATAGCCAAAGTACTCCTTAAATTTTCCTACTACTGCACGAAATAATTCCTCAGTATAGACTGTATTTTTATCCCACTTTCTCTCACTTCCATATTGGAAAGAGGTAGCTACTTTAATTCTTTCATTGCTTAGAATTTCTTTCCATTTATTAGGGCTCAGATAAAAACCTTTAAGATTGGAAACAATGCCAATAGGACAAGAGGTATTAGAAAGTAATTCCTCGAAAAATTTAGGGGAAGCCATTAAAGGGTCTCCCCCAGAAATTCCAATCGAATCCGGATTCAACTTACTTATTACTTCTTTAATTTTAGGGGATAATTCGGAAGTAAATCCAGATTTAAGATATCCTGCACTGCAGAAGGAACAAGCAAAATTGCACTGTAGGGTTCCTTTAATGATTAAATGCATAACTTAAATTATCCCTTATTAAAATTTTATTTAAGAAATAGTTTACAGTTTCATTAAAGGAAATTAACTCCTTTAGAACAGAGCTCTAATATTTGCAAGTACCTTACCGTCTTTAGAATCTGCAATAGCTGTACCGATTGCTTCCCCATTAGGAATGTTAGAAGCCTTACCTTCAGATTCTTTACTTAAATATAGCCGGTCGAATTTCTTTATCTCACCTTCTACATTTACTAAAACCCTTCCCATTAAGGCAATAGGTGTTGGATTTTCTAGGTTTTCTGCGTTGTTAAGAATAAAACCAGCAGTATCTACATTGGTGACTACAGCATTTACTTTATCCTTAGCAATAGTGAATTCATTATTACCACCGAACTGTAACAGGGTACCTGCTTCATAATATTTATCCGCACTGTTAAATTCGCAAATATCGCCCCACAGTGCTCTATATGCAGTACCTTGAATAACCTGATTGAAAGTAATTTTTCCTTTGAAAGTAGCATCCCCAACGTTAGACATATCTACTTTAGCAAACCAGCCATTCAAGGAGTTGACAATAGCCCATTCAGAAGGGTATTTATCTTTCGAAGGATTCTGTGTATTAATGCTATCAGTTTTATTCAAGGTGGTTTCATTAATACGACCTAGCATCAAAGTATTTTTAGCAGTTGCCATACCGACATACCAGCCATTAGCAACAGAAGTCAATTTTCCTTCATACGGGGCGCCATCTGCGTAGTAGTTAACACCTGGAGTAAGGTCCCAATCTCCATTTACGTAAATTCCAGAACTTACCACGTTATAATTTGAGGTCTTAATGCCAAGATAACCTTTACTATCATCTAAACCGTTTGCTTTTTCAAATAGGTTCGTACTAGGATTATAATAGACCAGTTCCCCTACCTTTACGTCTGTTGCGAACATTTCTGGGTCAAAAGAG
>ULPC01052085.1_pt1 | contig 19178 bp, 25 predicted proteins | sample 1953181 | NCBI WGS metagenome assembly ULPC01 (sample SAMEA4835620, study PRJEB28245) | human gut metagenome | biome: gut microbiome; material: fecal sample | place: Denmark | collected 2008
CATGATTGATGATTTTGGAAAGAATATGACATATTTTCCTAGAGGAGATATATCAGACTTATTTTTACTTTCTGAAGATATTAAAAATAAGATTGATAAAGAAACGTCAAAACTTGTTCAGGAAGCATATACAAGAGCAGAGGAAATATTAAAGGATAACTTTGTACTACTTGATAGAATTGCAAATGCGCTCTTAAGTAACGATGTTTTAGACGAAATTGATTTAAAGCAGATTTGCCATGATGAAGCTGACAAAAAAATGAAGAGAGAACGCAAAGAGTTTAGAACCAATAATAACAACAACAAAATTTAAAATTCAAAAAGATTTCGAAAGAGGGAGAAAAGTAAATACTTTTTTCTCTCTTTTCATTTGTTTTACACATATATCAATTTTGATTGACATAACTTTTAAATTGTGCTAAAATAAAAAATAGTTACAAAGCAACAATAATCTTATATAAATATGGAGGAAAAGACAAAATGAAAAAAATTATAAACATTATTGATTATTGCATTATCAAGTCCAAAATCAAAAGATTTGGGCGGTCAAGTCATCATTTTCTAAAATATAGGTTATTACAAAAATTTTATTGTATACCAGCATATATAAATGTTGATAATACAAAATTAAAAGAAACCTATGAAAGTCTTTTAAATAGCAGAGATATCGCTTTAAAAGATAATGATTCTGATATTAATCTTTTAAAAGCTCTAGTAAGCAATATTCAAAATCAATTAGAAGATTGTCCCAAAGAGCTATATGGCTCTGAATTCTGGTATTTAGATACAAATTGGTTTTATCAATTTTCGCCGGAATTTTTAATTAATAACATAGAGGAGATTTATCGTTATTTTTCAAATAAAGATAAAATCATTCTAGTTATAGATAATTATCAGATTTATGCCAATGATCCTGACTATGATCTTTTTAAATATGATAGAGAAGAAGCAAATTATTTTTTTTGTAATGATTCATATTGTATGGAAAGACTTATTAGGGAAATGAAGAAAGTTGGAACTAAAATAATTACGATTTCGAAAGAAAGAAGGAGTATTAATATTTATAGGTAAGATTATAAAGCGGGAGAAGAATTTCTCTTGCTTTTATTTTATTGTATTGCATAAAAGAACATTATTACAAAAATAAAATTTTTTAATTTTCGTAATAATGTTCTTTTATGTTTTATGTAATTCTTTTTTTCAAAGTATCCTTGTAATATGTATTATAAATAGGGTAACGCAATAAATCAATTTCCAGTTCTTTAAGTTTGTTGTTTATAATTTAAGTAAAATTACTAATTTTTAAGAAGGTAGGGGAATAAAAGAAAAAATTGTAAAAGTTACAAATATTTTTTAATAATCAAAAATTTTATAATTATAAAAATAAATATTAAATGATAAATATAACTTTAATAAAACTAAAATTTAATTATAAGAGAAGAATAATAATAATTTTTAAAATAAAATCATTGCGAAAACTAATTTAAAAAAACATAAAATAATAAAATAGTAAATTATAATTGGATTCACTTTAACATATCAATAAACAATAGAAGAGAGGTAGAAGTAGATATGGAAAAGTGTAAAAAAAGGAATATAGAACATTGCACAAAATCAAAGAGTTTGGCAAAGTTTTACATAAAATAGATATATTTTAGTTTAGTGATTTACTAGATTAAAATATATCTATTTTTTATTATTATAAGGAGGATTTTTTATGGAGAAGTCAATTCAAGAGATGACTTTAATAGGTTATCATCATTTTTCATCTAAAGAAAAAAAGGAATTATATTACGTTGTACAAGTTTTATATAATAGCTTAGACATAGAACGTTCTAATAATAAAGCCACAATGATTAATATATATACAGATGACGAAACATATAAAAAGGTCTGTCAAATGTCTGTCGGTCAAGTTTTAAAAGTTCAAATGACACCAAACTTAGAAACAGGAAAAATTTATTATAAGGTTGTGTTATAATGGGAAATTTAGTTACCGAATTAGATTATTTAAAAGCTATATATGAACTACTATATAAACTCATTCCCCTTAGTAATCTTATAACTGGATTATTACAATGTCTTATAGTTGTAGTTGTATTAGTAGTCTTATATAAATTATTCAATTTGTTTTTTTAATTTATTAAAAGAACAGAAAGGAGTTACATATGTTTGAAGGAATAACAAGTGCTACATTTAGCGGTGTTTTAGATACTATTAAGGAATTAATTCCTATAGTAATACCAGCAGTTGTTGGTTTCTTAGCTTTCAGAAAAGGTTGGTCTTTCTTAAAAGGTGAAATCAGAAAAGCTTAGTTTATGGGCTTGAGCTATTAAGCTCTAGCCTTTATTTTTTTATAGAAAGGATTTAAATTATGAAGAAAAAAGTTTTATTTGTTTTGATTTTCTCAATTATTATTAGCTTTTTTGTTGTAAATACTTCTTATGGTGCTAATGAAGATAAATTTTATACACTTGTACAAAAAGGCTATAAGGTTATTTCTGATAATGGCTATGACCCTAAAAATTTTACTAGTTATTTTGTTTTAGAGAATGGTTCAACCATTATATATTTACCTGATACTAGCGGTTTTTATGTTTATGATTGGGGAGGTTTAATGTGTCGAGCTTCGAATTTTTTTGTAGTAGATTTTGATTTGAATACATTAGAGCCTTTAGATAAAGTCCCATGGATTAATATGAGTGACAATGCTAGTGACATAGCAAGATTTAATCGTGTCACACATTCAACTTTTAATATGAAACAGGGAGATAGTGTTGTTTTTGAAAAGAATATTGATTTTTTTCGTTTAGCTCCAGTGGGAATAACTCAGGTTCTTCTGGAGGCAACAACACAGGCGAAGATAATGGAACAGATAAAGACAATGATAGTTGGCTTTCTAAAATATTTAATAGCATTGGTAATATCAGTAATAGCATTTTACAAGGGTTGGAAGTTCCTTTCAACACAATTAAAGAAAAGTTAGAAAGTATTGGTAATTTTTTTAATACATTAATTGATTATATAAATCCATTTAGTGATAATTGGTTTTTAAAGGATTTTTTTAACTTTATAAAAGAAGCTTTAAGTTATATAAACCCATTTAGTGAAAACTTTATTTTTAAAGAATTCTTTTCAAATTTTTTTAGTTGGTTTAATCCTTTTAGTGATAATTTTATATTAAAGAAATTATGGGAATTTTTAACCAATATTATTAGTTATATAAATCCATTTGATGATAATTTCCTAGGAAAGAAAATTATTGAATTATTAAGTGATTTATTAAAATTATTATTTGTTCCTCAGAACAATCCATTTGATGAATTATCTTCTAAATTTAATGAAAAATTTTCATTTGTTGAACAATTAAAAAGTTTTGCAAACAATTTATTTGGTAATACTGATTTTGGAGATAGTACACCAACATTTAATATGACTTGGCACGGTGTGACATTTGCTCTAATTGATTTTAGTTTGTTTTTACAATATAGAAGTTGGTTACACGGTATTATTTTAGCTATTGCCTGGGCAGTATTTATTTTTAAAACTTATAGAAAATTACCAACTATTATAGGAGGTTTTAGTCAATGATTACAGAAGGAATTTTAAATATTTTGGCTTTTTTGCCTAATTTATTATTAGATAGTATGGGTGGAATTTCAATTAGTATTCCAGAAAATATTTTTGAAGGATTAAATAGTATATTTGGTTGTTTGGGATTTGTATTTCCTGTTAGTGGTTTATTGGTAATTCTAAGTTTATCATTTTTAATTAAAAACTTTCAAATTATTTGGTCTCTTATACTTAGAATTAAGAGTTTTATTCCTACTATGGGAGCATAACATATTTTGGGGTAACGTAACCGCAGGTCGTTGCCCAAAATTGTTTTTTTAGTAAATAAATTAATATTAAAGGAGAAGAAAAGAATGAATATATATAGTTTTTTATTAGGTTATTTGTGTTGCTTAGTTTGTTTTGAATTTATAATTTTATTTAATAGATATAAGAAAAGAAAGGAAAAATGAGAAAATGTGGGGTATTTTATTATGGTTTTTAATTATTTCTGCAATAATTATTTTGCCATTTTTAATTAGTATGGCATTTTGGTTTTTGTATTATTATTTTAGATTTGATATGAGATTAAAAAAGGGGGATTATGAATACGTTGGTCATGGTTCTATATTAAAAAGGTTATTTGTTGAATTTCCAAAACAATTTATATTAGATAGATTTAATAATGACCCTGATGAATTTAAAGAATATGGTGTACATATAATTGCAGGCAAACAAGGAAGTGGAAAAAGTATTACTCTAACTTATTTATTATTACGCTATCAACAAATGTACCCTCATTTAAAGATTGCAACTAATTATTATTATAGCAATGAAGATAAACATATTGAGCATTGGAAAGATATTATTAATTACAATAACGGAAAGTATGGAGTTATAGTTGTTTTAGATGAAATTCAGAATTGGTTTAATTCATTGCAAAGTAAAGATTTCCCACCCGAAATGCTAACAGAAATTACACAACAAAGAAAACAACGTAAAATTATATTTGGTACTAGCCAAGTTTTTAGTAGAGTTGCAAAGCCTATTAGAGAACAAACTTATATGTTATATGAACCTACTACATTATTTGGTTGCATCACATTTGTTCGTAAATATGATATTACTACAGATGTATCAGGTCAAACAGATAGTAAAAAATATCGTGGTTGTTTTTTCTTTATTCAAAACGAAAGAATTAGAAATGCATTTGATACATATAGAAAAGTTGAGAATTTATCTCAAGAAGGATTTAAAAGCGAAAATGAGCAAATTAGAAATGTAGATAATAATATTAATATACAAAATGTTAAAAAAGGTTTCAAACTAAAATAAACCTAAATTTAAATAGATTTTATGTAGGGAATAAAAAGGGTAGTAAAATCTATGGTATTTTAGCTTTTTAGCTAGACCACATTTGAAAATATAAATTTAGGTTTATTACTTTTCCCTGTTATCATTTTTAGGAGGGTTCTTAGTAACACCCTCCGAGTGTGCCATATATGACACTATTTTATAAAAAGAGGTTAATTAAAATGATAGATACTATAAAAATATATGCAGAAATTAATTATAATACATATGAAAAAATACATTCATTATCAATTATAAAAACAGCATTTGACAATAGTACAAAAGATATATTTTATGAAATAATAAATGACCATTTGGAACGGTTCTTATAGTTCAAAATTAAGTGTTCGTGTTGGTTGTGGTTCAAAATATAGTTTTTCAGAACAAGGTTATTTTATAGAAATTGAACGGTAGTTATCATAAAATTGTAAAAGGCTATAATTCTCATAATGGTTATTACGATTTTCAATTTATTTCTCAAAGTTTAATAAATATGGTTGAACTAACATATGGCATAGAATTACCAGATATAGAAGATTGGTATTTGCAGAGGTGTGACATTGCAATTTGTTATGATTTACAAAATCAAAACAATGTCAAAAGTTATATAAATAGTTTAAGCCGTTGTAATTATCCTCGTAGAAATGCAAAGTTTTTTTATGATGAAAGTATATATCTTTCTGGAACAACTACAACATTGAAAATTTATAATAAATTACTAGAATTCAAAAAACATGATTTAAAACATTTTGCTAATAGTAATTTTAATACATTGGATTATATGAATAAAATTAAAGGATTTATAAGGTTTGAATGTGAAGTAAAAAAGAAAATGTTAAAAAATATTTATAATAATGAAAAAAATATAAAATTGATTAATATTAAGTATGAAGATTTAAAAAAAGTATGGTGTGAGGAATTTATGAAAGTTTTACAATTTATTAATAATGATTTAGAAATAGTTAGAGGTAGGGAAGAAGTATTAGAAAGATTAAATAATTTATATAAACCTTCTAAAGCAAATTTATTATATAACTTTTATTGTGCTATTCAATTAAATGGTTTAAAAGATACAAAAAATAACATGCCAAGAAGAACATATTATCGAAACGTTAAAGAATTAAAAGAAGCAAAGATTGATTTTAGTCAAAGCTATAAAGTCGAAGAAATAGAAAACATATTTTATTTTAATCCATTTGAATTTAAAGAAGTAGTTTAATTAACTACTTCTTTTATAATGCTTTCAATTTGTTCTAGGTTATAATTATTTTGTACTTTTATTCTTTTTAATTTTAAATTATAAGTATTAAACAAATTATTTACAAAAATATCTCTTTCAATTCTATTTTTTTGGTTATGTGTATAGTCGTCTAATTCTATAAATACCTTATAATTATATTTATTATCTACTATTGCGAAATCTACACTTTTAGATTTTATTTTGTTAAAATTTGCAATATCTTTGTTATTAGTAATTTTGAAGATTGATTGTAGTTGTACTTGGGGAAGGATTATAAAATTATATTTATCTGTAAAAGGTTTTAAATAACTTAAAAATATTTTTTCTGTATCAGTCATTGGATTAATTTTTACTGTATAACAACTCTCATTAATTGTATTAGTCTTATTAGACTTTATATATTTTACTACATAACCTAATATATATAATAATATTATTATTACAAGTATATACATTTTTCACACCTCCTTATCCCTAATATTATATCACACTATTACTTTTAGTTGTGTCGAAATATGTCGTAAATAAATTGTTGACTGTTTACATAATACGTGATATAATTTATTTCATAAGGAGGAATGTATGAGGGAATATTGTATTTATTGTCAAATATCTTCTGGTAAACCTTTTATATTAGAAACATTCGATAATCTTGATGTTGCTAAGATATCATTATATAATATAGTTTCACTTGAAGAGGAAAGAGGTAGGACATACTATGTTGATAATGATTTTTTTAATAACAAATATGCTTACAACCATAATCGGTAAATATTTAAAATTATTATCAAGAGAAGTAACAGAATGGAAAAAAATTTCTAAAGAAGATATTTTGAATAATGTAAGTAATATTATTTTTCATAATTTTAGTTAAAATAAAAAAATAGTATTGACTTATTAATTATTTTATGATATTTAATAGATGTATTCGAACTCAGTTATTATTAAACTAAAATATATTTTAATTTTTAAAAGGTAGGGTATAAAAAATATGCCTTTTAAATATTGCAGGTATAACATTGCACAAAATCAAAGTTTTGCGCAAAAAGGAATAGGAGTAAAATATATGGACGACCTACCCAGGTGTCCTACAACATATTGATATACCAATGCTTTTAGCGCTTTATAGCTTATTATTTAGACAACAAACTATATTACTTATTTATTAAAACCTCTTAAAATCGATTCTGAAGCTTCATTATTTTGTACTTATATTAGTTTATTCTAATTTAATATTATTTCATTGTAATTTTATATTGTATCTTTATAATTTTTTATCAAAATCTCGAAATCCGCTCAAATCCTTATTTTAGCCATTTTTTAAGACATGTAACTATATTACTTTTTTCTAAAAACGCCTTAAAACCGATTCTCGTGCGTCGTTTCTTTAGCCATTTTTCAGTAATTTTCAGAAAACTTTAAAATATCAATATTTTAGTAGATTTATATAAATTTTGCTGCAAGTCATATTATTAGAAAAAATTCTAAACATATAACTTGTTAAGTTTTATATAAAAATGTCTTAAAAACGATTTTGAAGCGTTTAATTTATAAAATAATATTAGTAGTTTAATAATTAAATCTGATCTGAAAAATTTATAAAGTTATTCATTATAATATGTAAAAATTTATTTTAGACAAATGTTCGGTTTTGAATTTTAATGTTCGTATTATATAATTATAAATTTAACATTGCACAAATTTAAAATCTGAATTTTATAAATTAAAAATCTCAAAATTTTAATTTACTAATTATAAATTTTATTTTTATGATTTTGTTTTATAAAAATTTTTTAGAAATATTTTTGTAGGATCTTTTGGAATAAGTTTTGAAATTTTATTTTTTATTTATTTTTAAAATCTTCAATTTTTCAAAACTGCCCCTCTCTCCTACTCTTCCGCTTTTTTAGTCAAAATTGAATTTTTATCCAACATGTAATTTGAATTCTAATTCATTATTCTTTATACCGTCATTTATTAGCATTTTGCCTATTTCTGGTATGTTATCAGTATTATTGCTCTTACTTTCAACTTGTTCTGCTTGAGTTGATAAGACTTGTTCGTATGTATATCTTAAAAGTGCTTTCTTTTCTTGTCTTAAGTTATCTGAAGAATCATTACTATTTAACATATAATCCAGATTATAGCCATATAACTCTAAAGCTCTTAATATAAGTTCGACTTGCCCATCAAGTAGATTTAATTCTACTGAATGAATATTAGAAGTGTCGAAATTTCCATCAAATTCTTTCATGAGTTCCTCCTTATTATATTTGTATTAAGCACAATAAGCAAGAGCATTCTCCATTTTGTATTGTGCTAATGGGTGGTTGAGCATAACATCCATAACTTCTTGATCGTGTAAGTGAGTATATATTTCAGTTGTATCAATCTGAACATGTCCTAACAGTTTTTGAATTGTATGTATATCACAACCTGCTTTATAAAGTATTGTAGCGCATGTATGTCTTAATGTATGAACAGAATATACTTTTTCATCCAATCCAGACTTTTTATATGCTCTTTTAACAATCATTTTTATTGTTTTATCACTCATTCTTAATCCGTATGCTGTAAGAAATAAAGGATTACCTCTAGCTTTATCATGTGATGTATCTCTAATTTCTAAATATTTAAGGAGAGCTTCTTTAGTTATATCATTTAAGTAATTTGTTCTTTCTTTATTACCTTTACCAATAATCGTAAACCTATCATCTTTTAAATTTATATCATCTAAATTTAAGTTTTTAATTTCAGAGAGTCGCAGTCCGCAATTTAAGAATATATGCAGCATAGCATTATCTCTAATTTTAATAGGATCTTCACTATTTGCATAGATTTTAATAAGATTTTTAGCTTCAGCTAATGATAGGTAATTTGGTAATTTCTTTTCAATTTTTCGTTCGCTATTTATTTTCTTAAATGGTTCTCTAAATATTTTATGTTCTATTCTAAAAAGGTAATCAAAGAAAGTTCTTAAATGTTCTATTTTTACAACTCTGGAATTGTTCTTATAATGTGATTCTGCTAAAAAGAATATAAAACTATAAATATCACTGTTATTTAAGCCTCTTATATCATTTAAAGTCATTTTAGTTATAGAATTATATCTGTTTTTAAATTTGTGAACATTTATAAATTCTAAAAATTGTTCGATAGTTACAGTCATATTTTTTATATAAACTTCTGATAAGTTTCTAATTGCAATTAAATAGTTTGAAAACTCTTCAACAAATTTAGGTATTTTTAATTCAGTATTCATCTAACTTGTTCCTTTCTATCTAAAATATTAAAGTTTAGCATAAGTTCCTTTAATTTCTTATTTGAAACATGAGTGTATATTTGAGTAGCATCTAAAGATTTATGCCCTAAAATTTTCTTTAAAATAAAAATATTTACTTCGTTTTCTTCATATAATAAAGTAGGACTTGTATGTCTTAATGAATGTGTGTGATATTTCTTTTTAAAGTCTTCATCTTCGTCTTTAAATAATTCGTTAAGCTCATCTTTTATAATAACTTGAACAGCTCTTTGAGATATTCTTTTATTTCTGGAACTTAAAAATAAAGCATCATAATCTGTATTTTCTTTTCCTATTTTTGGTCTTATTTCTAAATATGCTTTAATAGCTTCACATACGGCTGCATCTAAATATAAGATTCTTTCTTTATTACCTTTGCCAAGTATTTTTACTGTTTGTTCGCTATCATCTATCTTAATATTAGAAAGATTTATTCCAACTAATTCAGAAAGTCTCAATCCGCAATTTAAGAAAATACAAGTTATTGTATAATTTCTTATTTTATTTCTATCATCTGAATTTATAATATTTGAAAGTAATTGTTTACTTTGTTTTAATGTTAAATGAACTGGAAGCCTTTTTTCTGTCCTTGCGCTTTCCATATTTACAGTAGGATTTCTAAAAATCATATTGTTTACATCTAAATACTCAAATAATCTTTTAGTTGAAGCTAATTTTCTGTTCATAGTTTTAGCATCATTCTCAAGTACAACATGCAAAAAGCTCATAAAATCATTAAGTTGAAAACTTGTTATCTTATCTAAATCTTTTACTGTAATATCTTTAATATCAATTTGTTTAAATTCTTCTTTAGTTATTGTATTTAATTTATTTTTGTCGTACAAAGATAGTTTTACAAATCTTAATAAAGTTTTTAGATCATAATAACTTTCATCTGCTGTTGTTTGAGCTCCAGATTCAATAAATCTTTTATATTTTAAATAGTTATTTATAAATTCTGGAGTATCTTTTTGTTTTGTTAAAAAAGACATACTTGTTCTCCTTTCTTGTAAAATTTTTATTTGTCATCAATTTAGCACATCTTCTTTAGTGAAAACAAAGGTGCAAATCCGTTAAATTTTGGAATTTGCACCCTTGACAATTTTATTATTTTGATTTTTTCTTAAGTTGCTTCTTTTCATTGTATTCTTTTATGTATTGAATTTGCTCTTCATCTTCCCTCTTTCGTTCTTCTTCGGATTTATTCATATTTCCTCCGATAATAATTAAAATAGTAATTATACCGAACAACATCATAAAAATTATCAATATAGTCATTGAAATAATATCTAACATAATTTATACCTTCTTTATATTAAAATGTAGGAGAACTATTAAATCCTCCTACATTTGTTATATTTACTCATTTATATTTTTTATGGATATTGGTTAATATTTGTCCTCGACATCCCTTAACCTCTGGGAATATATTAGATGGTAGGCTGCTACACTACTCCACTTGTTCACCTTGTATTGTCCCCAATACATTTTGATATTTCAGGTACTTGTCCGACTCTGTCGAACCTACGCTCAATGCTTGCGACGGATCATAGCATATAAAATGTTACTTCAACGCTCGAACTATGACTACGCAGGTGTTTCACTTTTACCGATTCATTGAAGTTGCAAACTTCAGTATATTATAGACATTTTAAGCCCCATAAATTCAGTAAGAGAGTTGTATCTAACAAATGTATATTTACTTGTCAATGTGCAACATACCAGAAGAATTTTTATATCCTTCTAATAATAAGGACTTCATGACAAGAAATATTTTGGACATTTTTAACTATTTTTTCTATTTTTTGATAAACTTATAAAAATCTTAAAACAAATTTCTTGTTTTAGATCCTCATCAAATTTACCATTTACATAGCAATTATTATTTATAAATGAGTCCATTTGTCTTAATATACTTTCAATTTCTTCATTAGTTAGATTGTAATTATTAAATAATTCATTATTCATTAAAAAGCCCTCCAATCTTCTTTAATACTCTTGATAAGATTTTATATTCATAGTTTCGATTCTTAAATAAATCACTTTTAAACTCATCAAAATTTTCAGCATTTGCAACTGCATTTTTAAGTACATTGAATTCTTTTCTTGTAAGATATGGTTTTGCAATTCTTAAAAGCTCGTCCATATAAAATTGATTTTCAATAGCCTCCATATCTGAATAAGTAGGAATATCTGTTATTGATTCAATAGATTCAAATTGAGCTATATCTTTTCTTCTTAATAATTTAGAAAAATAACTTCTTTTTGTATTTATAATTGTTGTAATTAGAACTTTTCTTTCGTTATCATTTAATTTATATTCTTTCATAAAAAAACCTCCAAATTTATTTGAAATTGATAAGTTCAAATAAACAGGAGGCGCTCTTGCTCTATTAGAGTGTAATAAAACAATTCTTTGAGATAAAACAAAAAAATGCTCAAACAAACATAAATGTTCATTTGAGCATATTAACTCCTTTGGTTCTTTATAATAAACCTTGTATTCAATTAAGTTATTTTGTAAAACTAAATAATAGAGAATCAAATCAGTCATCCTTAAAACTTATGTAGGTCTGTTGTTTTCCTTATTACTCTTCAGAAGTAACTCTCATATTATTTATCCAATAAAGTATGATAGCATTATTATATTTACAAAATAAAAATATTGTTTTTTTTGGTAGTATTTTGGTATGTAGTTGGCATCTAATTGGTACAATTTTATGTCAAATTGTTTTATTTTTAGTTATGAGAAACAATAATAATTTATGAAAAATGATGATATTTTATAGAAAAAAATAAGAAAAATAATATTTTTTGTCGAACATTGTCGAAATCTTGAAAGGCTGAAACTATTGATTTATAAGGCTTTTTGTGATATAATGTAGGCGAAAAAAGAAAATGTCGAGAGGGAAAAAAAGGAAATTGAAGAAAGTAGTTCTAGTTTATGATAATTTGTTACATAAGCCAAAACTTCATAATTTAACTTCTTTTGAAAACGCAAATAAATATGAATATGAAGATATATTTATAACTGAATATAAAGATATTTATAATGTATTTGTTAAATCTGTACCAGATATTTATATAATAAATGCTAGCTTTAACAATTATGAAATAATTGAAAGAATAAAAAATATGTCTAATATTATGAAAGAGAATCTAAAACTAATTGTAATTTCATCTGATTCTGAATTTAGAGATATGTTATATAAATCAAAAATACCAGATAGAATATTTTCTGAAAATGTTGCTTCTGATGTTTTAGAAGCAACTATAATTGAACTTGCAAATATTCATATATTTAGTAATAAATTTTTGTATGTTGAACTAATAAATAAATTTGAGTTGAAGCCCTATTCCCCTACAACAGAACATTTCTTTAAAAGTTTACAAATAGCAAGTTCTAACCCATTTTTATTAAGTGGTCATATAAACAATATATATTATAGTATAAGTAAGGAATTTAATATTTCTACTGAAGCAGCAAGAAAGAGCATATATAGAGTAATTGAATCTGCAAGGCGCAGCTCCAACGACGATTATATATGCTCTATTTTTGGAAATAAAACTCTTAATGATATGAGTCCTTCAAGATTCCTTGAAATAATTACATGGAAATTTAGAGATGATAAAAGGTAGCTTAATCGCTACCTTTATTATTTACTTGTTTACAATACCAAAATATTGTAAACATCTCGATAACTTGTAATTTATTGCTTCTTTCTTGTTAAGCAAATGCCAACTACTGAACCTATAAAAACTAATGGTGCTATTCTTACAAATAACCATACAAAACTATGAACTCCAACTCCTATTACTGCTAATTCTGGATCATTGTAATCCCATTCCATATACGTATTTCCTAATGTTGCTAGACTAATGAAAATAGATATTAAAATTATACATATAGATATAAATAGCCAATGCCAAATTTTTCTTTTAGTTTCTTTTTTCTGTGCTAGTTGTAAATTTATTATTTCTAACTTTTCAGCTATTTCTTTTAGAGAATCTTCCTTTTGCTCTGTAACATTTTCTCCAAGTAATGTGCTAACTGGTGTATCTAAAGCATCAGATAATGAAACTAATAATTCAGAATCAGGAACAGATAAACCTTGTTCCCATTTTGAAATTGTTTGTCTAACTACATTTAATTTTATAGCCAATTCCTCTTGTGAAAGTCCTTTTGATTTTCTAATAGTCTTAATATTATCTTTTAACATAATAATTACCTCCTTTACAAAGGATTATATGTTAAACCTTTCGTTGCTACAAGCAACGCATATTAACATTTGCCATAAATAGCCTATTTGCAACGATAAATTACTATTTTTCTTTATCCAACATGTTAACAAGATTACCTATATTGTTAACATGCTAGTTTTATTAGTAATATTTACATTTCTTACAAACTTCAGCACTTTTTAATTTATATCCTTTGTATTTATTTTTTAATGCTGTATAGTTTTTGTAATCTTTTTTTAAAATACATCCACTTTGCATTATAAGACAGTCATTTATATATTCTATTTCTTCTATATTTTCATCAAACTCTTTATTGCAACTATGACATATATAACAACTATCTCTATCATCTCCGAAATATAACTCCAAAAGAATCTATTTTAAGATTTTCACGCTTTACTATATCAACAAATTCTTTAGCCTTATTTCCAAAGAGTTCTCCTAATTTGACTGTTGAAACTTCATTATTGCAATAAGGACATTTATGATGTTTTCTAGCTCTTTCAATAGCAACATCTTTCATTTAAATCCCTACTTTTTATATAAATAATTTTGAAATTAAGTTTAATAATTGTGTTGTTAAATGCTTCATATCATCAACATCTATAACACGATCATAAACTTCTTTTAATGCTTCGTAACATTCTGTATCCCCTTTTCCTTCTTCCAACGCAACACCTATAATACTTATTCCCTCTTTCTCGATCTTTCTTGCAGTATTATGAGTGTCTTTTGTTGAAACAGGAGGACTGTAATCATCATTATCATTTGCAGTATGACAAGGATAACCATCTGAAATACAAATTATTACTTTATATTCTGCGTGAGAATGCTCAATTAGGTATTTCTTTGCCCACATTAAAGATAGACCTTCTCTAGTACCTTCATCGGCATCTAACAACAAAATATTGTACTTATCATTTTTAGAATAATTAAAATCCACTAATATTTTATGTTTTACTAATGGCTCATCAAATATAGCTCTATGTTCAACAATAGCATGTTCTATACCATTTTTAGATAATACTTCGTGAAGTATTACTGAAGATTTAATTGCATTTTCATTTTTAGCTCCTGCCATTGATCCTGATCCGTCTATTAAAAATAGAATTGCTATATCTGGTACATCTATTCCTTGAACTTTTCTATACCAATAACGCTTTTTCAAATCGCCTAATCTTTTAGATTCTATTCCACTTCCAAAACTAAATTTATCTTCTTTAGAATCTACATTTCCTTTTAATAATTGACTGAATTTAGCATTATAAGAATTTATATTAAGCTTATATCTATTATAAATATTATCATAAGCTTTTTTCATATTTATATTTGGTTTAGGATATGTAACCTTTATTTTAATATCTTTGTGCATTGCACTAGCTTTTAAATCTCCGCCTGTATATTCCCAATGTTGAGTTGTTTTTGAAGCTTGCTTAATGCTCTGTCTTTTGTCTTCTTCAAATTTTTCTAACTCATAAATATATTGTTCTGTATAATCGTCATCAATTTTATTTCCATCTAAATCAGTAAATAATTTTCTTGTTATTACTGCTTTTCTTCCTTTAGATTCAAATTGGTTTATAGACATATCTTTTCCAGAGTGAGTTTTTTCATCTCCTACTAAAACGGAAATGAATTTCTTTACATACTCGTATTTCTCAATGTCTTTATCATTGATTTTAGGAATTAAAGGTTTTATAATATCGAAAATTTTACTTGTGTATTCATATCTTTTGTCTGGATCTCCGCAAATACTTCCTTCAAGCCATAGTTCTTTTGTTTTATCTACATACTCTTTTATATCTTCTGAAGGTTCTTCAAGTTTTACCATAGGATATAACAGCATAGTAGCAAAATAATCAATCAGTTCCATTATTAAACTTATTTTTCTTTGTATTTCAAGTTCTTCTTCAGAAGGTTTTATTTCTTGTTCTTCTTCTTTTTTTGTAAACTCTTCAAATTTTCTTTGTATTGTTCCTTTAGCAGGTGTGGTAGAAAATAATCTTGAAACTCTTCCAAAAGTTAAGAAAAGATTCATATTATCAAATTCACTAGCTCCTGCAGCTTCAATAAAGCAATCCTCTATTACATTTGATATACTACTTAATATCATTTGATTAAATCTATTATTTCCTCTAGGATCTTTTAATAAATCTGGAGGAAAGTTAGTATAGATTATATGTAATGCTTCATGTATGTTTTGCGCTCTAGTAATCATTTTTAAAGCTATAAATCGATCAATAGAAAAGGTTTGAGGAAGCCCTAAAAATTCTTCAGTATTTTTTAATGCAATATAATCACAGAACAATTCATCATTTGCAGGATCTACAACTATATTTTTTCCATCCGTATATGCTTGATTTTCATTTATGAAAAACAACCTTAAATTTGGATTCTCTGAAAGCATTGAGGCAAAGTCTTCTTCAATTTTTCTATTATCTTCAGTTTGAAATATTTTTAAAATTTCTCTATCTTGCTTTTGCATAGAAGAACCCTACCTCCTTTTAAACTAATTCCATTTATATAATAATAAAAATCCTCTAATTACATTTTCAAGTGTTCTATCACATTTTGCAATAGGTATAATTGTTTTTTCAGCTGCTTTTAAGTAGCCTTCATATTTTGCTTGTCTAGCCCAATTTTCAAGATTTCTAGGAGAAATAACAATATCTAGTTCTTCAGCTTCTATTTTGTTTTTTAATTTATGATATACTCCTAAAATTTTAGTAACATATTCTTTACACTCTGGAACTCTTGTTATAAGCATTTTCTTAATTGCTGCATCTGATAATGAAGCTATTTCAACAATAGTATTAAATCTGTTATATAATGCTTGATTCAACTCTTTTGTTCCAAAGTATCCTAAATTCATAGTTGCAAAGAATCTAAAATTAGGATTTCTTCTAACAATTTCTCCATTATCTAATCTAACAAATCCATTGTCATCTAATAATGAATTCAAGAAAGCTAAATATGCAGGTTTAGCAAAGTTTATTTCTTCAAATACTACTGCTCCCCCATCTCTTATTGCTTTTGTTACAAAACTTTCTTTAAATACTATTTGATCTCCTTCTGGAATAAATTTACCTAAAATAAATTCATCTAAATTTTCGCTACAATTTACTGTATCCATAATAGGAAGTCCAATATCTCTACAAATTAGCTTACAAGAAATTGTTTTACCAGTCCCAGCAGGACCATGAAGTAAAACAGTTTTTGAATCTCCATTAACTACTGCATTACATATTGGCTTTAATTGTTCTGGAAGCTCAAATTCTTCTCCTAAATTAGGTATTAGTTGCTTTTGTTCTTCTGTAAATACATTATCTTCAAATTTTGTAACTACTATATCTAATGTTTCTTGTAATTGCTCTTTGTTTTGTCTTATAACTCCGTAAACATCTTTATAAGAAACGAATTCTCTTAAGTCATAATTAAGAAGATCTTCATCAGTTGTAAAATTGTATTCTTCCATCTTATGCTCTTGATAAAAGTCTTCATGTATATTTACAAAAGTATCAGCAGTTGGATTCTCTATGTAATTAAAGACAACTCTATTAAATTCATCATCGCTACTTGTATCTCTTGCAAGTAATGCAGCAAAAGATACAAAATACCAATAAATCATATCTATTAGTTCGCCATCTTCTGGATATTCTTTACTTTCTGTTGGCAATATATTTTGATTTTCATCATAGAAGGTTAGGTTTATTTCATTATTCTCTAATAATACAACAGCTTGATCTACTCTGTTGTCAATTATTCCGTTATCTTTCCAATCTTCTGGAAATTTAACTTTGAAATATAGTTTTGATTTATCACTATTTACTAAAATATCTCCAGAGATTCCATCTTCGTTTGTAATTAAGCTTCTTAATACTAGAGAAAATAAAGTTATTCCCTCTCCTATTGGCTGACAAAGAGTTGTAGTTCCTCTATATGATTGATTATTTGGATGTACATAGTATTGCGTAGCATCAGACAAATGTCTGAATCCAAATCCTTTATATATTTCATCGCTATTTTCCCTTACAATTTTGTAAGAATCTTTAAATATATTCATAAATTCCACCTCTATATTTAATGTGATATTTTTAATCCTTTATTTTCATCAAGGTCAAAACCTACTTGCCAGAAACAGCTGTCTAATATTTTCATTTGAGGATATTCCATTCCACATACCATCATTTGTTTTCTAGCTTGTTCAAAATCGTCATAATATTTGTTATAGAATTCTACTAATTCAAGGATAGATCTAATATTAAAGTTTCCAGAAGCAGCCTTTTCATTGCGCACTCCAGAAATAAAATATCTATCATAAGCAGGAACACATCCTAAAGTTCCCATTAAGACTTTTGTTACTAAAGTATCAGACAATTCATTTTTGGGAATAGATTCTTTTACACTTAAACGAATTTCATTATATACTTCTTTAATTCTACTTACTAAATCTTTTAGTTTTTCTTGGTTTTCTATATTCTTATATTGATTTATTTCTATTCCCCATAATGAGTTGTATTTATCTTCAAGCAATATTTTTATTACTGGTTTATGTACTTTATAATCTCGTTGTAGTAAAAATGAAGAACCTCTATACATTCCCCAACTTGCTAAATAAAAAGATAAATGCAAACATAAATAATCAATAAAATCATCGTCAACATTATTAGAAGTATGGGCATCATGGAATATTTTATAGCAATATTCCCATGATCTATATCTCCCATTCTCATCTTCTCTTAATTTATTATAGAATTTTAATCCTTGATTTATTATTTCTTTAATATCACTCATTTAAATCCCTACTTTATTACTTTTTCTATGTTTTCTTTTAATAGTTCAAATCTTTTTAATGTATCAGCGTTTTTACCGCAATACTCTCTATCTATTGTTTCGTTAGGTTCATAATTTACTGGAATATTATATAAATCAAATTGATCTCGTGTTAAGTCTATATAATGTCCGTTTATTTTATTAAAATAATGAGTTCCTCCCCCATTTACTTTAATCTTATGAATAGTTCCTCCAAACATATCATAAACTAAAGTAGCAGTAATTGCACATTGACCATAAGTAGGATCGTTTGATTTATTATATTCTGGATCTTTTTGTGCTGAAGGATATGCACTTTCTTTTGTCCATGCTTTTAACAGAACTCCAAATAAATCATTTAGAGTATTTATTCCTTCATATATTTTATTTACTACTGGCATCTCGCCGAACTCTTCTCCATAGTAATAAATATTTCTTCCTGATTCTGTCTTAAATTTACCTTTATTACTTTCAAATGGATCGTATTTTTCTTCTTCTTCAGCGACTTGTAATAATTCATTATTATTAGCTAAATTATATAATTCTTCTTCATTTCTAAATCCAGTAGTTTTTATATATGTATGTTCTATTTGAGTATCATCATCTCTTTTTTTACTTACCTCTATATTTTCTCCCATCAATTCAGCTTGTAATACAACTGTTTGAACTGCTTCATCT
>ULPC01024158.1_pt1 | contig 17940 bp, 16 predicted proteins | sample 1953181 | NCBI WGS metagenome assembly ULPC01 (sample SAMEA4835620, study PRJEB28245) | human gut metagenome | biome: gut microbiome; material: fecal sample | place: Denmark | collected 2008
CGGGTGAGAAATAAACTGTACCCTTAAAAATTAAATAATGCTAAAATTTAAATTACCGGTTTTAAAATACTGCTTGTAAGTGCAAACGCGCTTGCAGGCAGTATTTTTTTGGGTAAAAACGGAGTTAAGTTAAAGACCAATAATTGAAATTTTATTTAAAAAGTGATATAATACATAATAATTGATTGCAAAATAAAGTTATAGATAAGTTTTAAATAAAAACTAAACTTAGGGTGAGAAAACGTGGCAGAAAATCTGCAAAAAATAAATAAGTATACCAATATTATTTTACCGTTTGTATTAATTTGTGTTGACTACATTGCCATAGTATGTGCAGAAGAACTTGCCTTTAACTTCCGTAACTTCTATACCGGTAACAGCAACCTGCATATTTCCTGGCTTAACTTCTGGGTAGTATTTCCGCTGCTTTATTTAATCTTTTTAAATATTGAACAGCTCTACAACCGCCGCGCGCAGTTCTGGCAGATAATCCAAAAACTCTTTATCACCAGCTGCTACGCTGTTACAAGCATTATCATATTACTCTATATAGCGCGTATAGCAGGTTCAACCTCCAGAATGTTTATTGCAGTTTTCTGGATATTGAGCTTTATACTGCTTGTAGTATTTAGGTATATCGTTAAAAAGATACTTGAAAAATACCAGCTGCTGCAAATACCAGTGCTCATAATCGGTGCAGGTAAAACAGCAGAACTACTTGTACAAGGAATTAAAAACGACGCCGGTATGGGATACAAAATAATAGGTTTACTTGAAGACAACAAAGTAGAACAAGGTATTCTTGAAAATTATCCAGTGCTCGGTAAATTTATAGACGCTGAAGAAGTAATAACAAAATACAATATTAACCACGTCTTTATAGCAGCTCCCGGTTTAGAGCAAGGAAAACTTACAAAACTAATCTACAAAGTACAGCCCTTAGTAAAAAGCATGGGCGTAATACCAAACCTTGTAGGCGTACCAATGGGAGGTATAGAAGCAGAAAGTCTGTTTAACGAAAAGCTAATGCTTCTACGTTTAAAAAACAACCTTGCAAGGCCAATTAACAGGTGGATAAAAACAATCTTTGACTATGTACTTACAATAACAGGTACCATAGCAATAAGCCCAATACTTATAGTAATAGCATTATGGATATACAAAGACTCACCTGGACCTGTAATCTTTAAACACCGCAGAATAGGCAAAAACGGCAAAGAATTTAACTGCTACAAATTCCGCAGTATGTGCGTAGACGCCAAAGAAAAATTAGAACGGCTGTTAAAAACAGACCCGGAAGCAAAAGCGGAGTATGAAAAATACCATAAACTTGAAAATGACCCAAGAGTAACGAAATGCGGAAAATTTTTACGTAAAACCAGCATTGATGAATTACCGCAAATTTTTAATGTGCTTAAAGGTGAAATGAGTTTAATAGGACCGCGTCCGTATATGATAAGCGAGTATCAGGAAGAAAAAGAGCTTTTAAAAAATATTATAATTGCAAAACCAGGGATAACAGGGTATTGGCAAGTGTCAGGAAGAAATGATGTAACTTTTAAAGAAAGAATAGCCATGGAAGACTGGTATGTGACAAACTGGAATTTATGGATAGATTTAATAATTTTATATAAAACATTTAAAGTGGTATTTAGCAAGAAAGGTGCGTATTAAGTTTGGATAAGCCTATTAAGGTTTTGCAAATAATAGGAGATGTAGTAGGTGGCGGAGTTGAAACGGTAATAATGAATTATTATCGTAATATTGATAAAACAAAAATACAATTTGATTTTGTAGTACACAAAGGTGCTTTGCCGCAATATATTACACAAGTAAAAAACTATGGCGGAAAAGTATATGAAATAACATCTTACAAAAGTAATATTTTAAAATATACTTATGAAATTTATAAAATTATAAAAGAAAATAATTATGAGATTGTCCACTCTAACATGAATTCTTTAAGTGGATTTTCTTTATTTGCAGCTTACTTAGCAGGTGCGAAAGTACGTATATTGCATAATCATACAACGGATAACCCTGCAGAAGGAATAAGAACAATAGCCAAAAGAATACTTCGTCCATTTGCAAGATTATTTGCAAATCAATATTGGGCTTGCAGTAAATTAGCAGCTGAATGGATGTATGGTAAAAATGCAGTAACAAATGCCAAAGTAACAATTATAAATAATGCTATAGACCTTGAAAAATTTAAATTTAATAAAGAAAAAAGAGAAAAGTTAAGAAAAAAACTTGGTATAGAAAACTGTTTTGTGATTGGTCATGTAGGGCGATTTGTAAAAACCAAAAATCATGAATTTTTGATTGAGATTTTTAATGAAATATTAAAACAAAAGAATAATGTAAAATTGTTACTTATTGGAGATGGTAATTTAAAATCATTAATAGAAGCGAAAGTCCAAAATTTAGGTATAGAAAAAGCTGTTATATTTTTAGGTGTAAGAAACGATGTGGCAGATTTATATAATGTTATGGATGTCTTTGTGTTTCCATCATTTTATGAAGGATTAGGAATGGTTGTAATTGAAGCACAAGTTAATGGATTATCTGTTGTAACATCAGATGGTGTGTCTGAAGAAACTGTAGTAACAGATAATATTAAATTTCTTTCTTTACAAAAAGTAAGAGATGAATGGCTTGATGTAATAATAAACGCTGAGCGCAAAGAAATTGAAAATAATAAAGATGGTTTGCTTAAAAATTTTGATATAAAAAGCGAAAGTAAAAAATTGGAAGCGTTGTATTTAAGTTTTATAAGAAGATATTATGAAAAATATTATAGAAAATAAAAAAGTTACAATTATTATACCGACTTATAATGTACAAGATTACATTGCTGAATGCTTAGATTCAATTATAGCTCAGACATATATAAATTTAGAGATTTTGTTAATTGATGATGGCAGTACTGATAATACATTAAAGATTTTACAAGAATTTGCTTTGAAAAATTCACGCATAAAAATTTTTTGTCAAGAAAATCAAGGCGCTGCTGTTGCAAGAAATTTAGGTTTAAGTATAGCAACGGGTAAATATGTTATTTTTTTAGATAGCGATGATTATTTTGAAAAAGATTTAGTTGAAAAATCTGTTGAACGCGCGGAAAAATTTAATGCTGATATTGTTGTTTTTAGAGCAATTGCTTTTGATAACATTACAGGAGAAAGAAGTCCGTTAAATGACAAGGTAGGTAGTTTGAAAGAATATCAGCAGAAGTCATTCAATTATAAAGATTTACCTGATAAAATATTAAATTTATTTTTAATAGCCCCATGGAATAAGCTTTACAACAGAGAATTTTTAAATAAACATAGTTTTCAATTTCAAAGTTTTCAATTTCAAAATGTTAAAAGAAGTAATGATTTATATTTTACAAGTGCAACGTTGGTTTCTGCAGAAAAAATAATTTTATTAGATAAAGTTTTAGTTAATTACCGTGTTGGTCTTACTAAAAATCTGCAATCAGGAAATGATAAAACACCGTTAGATTTTTATAAAGCATTAGTCGCGCTAAAAAATTATCTTGAAGAAAAAGATTTATATTGTGTCGTATATAAAAGTTATTTGAAAATGGCAGTTGAAGTAATTTTCTATAATATTAATTCACTTAAAAGCGAAAAACAATTTAAAGAATTAATCCGATTTTTTAAAAAAGAAGGCTTCAAGGAATTAAAAATAAGTGAATATGAAAGATTATATACTTTAACTTTTTTAGGTTATTTACAATATCGTTGTGTTGTTAGTAATAATTTATTGAATAATATTAAATTGTTACGTTTTTTATACAAATTATTTAAGATAAAGCAATATTTTGCGATAGCAGGTATTTGTGGATTGCTAAAAAAAATTAAGCAAGATCTAATAACAAAAAGAAGGAGAAATCAATGCAAATAGCAGTAGCAGGAACAGGATATGTAGGGTTAAGTTTAAGCGTATTACTTGCGCAGCATAATGAAGTAACAGCAGTAGATATCGTAAAAGAAAAAGTAGAACAGATTAATAACAAAATATCCCCTATTGTAGATAAAGAAATAGAAGAATATTTGACAAATCAGCAACTTAATTTAACAGCAACTACAGACGCAGAAGAAGCATACAGCAAAGCGGAATTTGTTATTATTGCAACACCTACTAATTATGATCCGGAAAAAAATTATTTCGATACGTCTTCTGTTGAAAGTGTCATTGAAATAGTTTTAAAAGTTAACCCTAATGCAGTAATGGTAATAAAAAGCACAGTGCCTGTTGGTTACACAAAAGAAATACGTGCAAAATATAAAACAGATAATATTTTATTTAGCCCGGAATTTTTACGCGAAGGTAAAGCTCTGTATGACAACCTTTACCCAAGCCGTATAGTTGTAGGCGTACCAGAAGGTAATGAGCTACTGCGACAAAAAGCAGAAACTTTCGCTAATCTTTTAAAAGAAGGGGCAATAAAAAAGAAAGTACCGGTGTTATTTGCAGGGCTTACAGAAGCAGAAGCAATAAAACTTTTTGCCAATACATATTTAGCACTTAGGGTAAGCTATTTTAATGAACTTGATACCTATGCCGAAATGCGTAACCTTAATACAGCAGAAATTATTAAAGGTATTGGTTATGACCCAAGAATAGGTGATTTTTATAATAATCCTTCTTTTGGATATGGTGGTTATTGCCTGCCCAAAGATACAAAACAATTATTAGCAAACTATAAAGACGTACCTGAAAACTTAATAGGGGCAATAGTAGAAGCGAACAGGACAAGAAAGAACTTTATAGCAAATCAAATACTCAAAAAAGCTGGTTTTAAAGGTGACGGTATTGGCGAGGAAATAACGGTAGGCGTATACCGTTTAACAATGAAAGCAAACAGCGATAACTTCCGTCAAAGCAGCATACAGGGAGTAATGAAACGCTTAAAAGCACAGGGAATAGAACTTATAATTTATGAACCAACCTTGCAGGACGGCGATATATTCTTTGACAATAAAGTAGTAAATAACTTGGAGAAATTTAAAAACCAAAGCAAAGTAATAATCGCTAACAGGTATGACAAGATGCTTCAAGACGTAAAAGATAAAGTATATACAAGAGATTTATTTGAAAGAGATTAATAATAATTATGTATCTTAATAATAAAATAGGTATAGTAATTTTAAATTATAATGATTTTAAAACAACAGAACGACTTAGTAAATTGATATCGGGATATGTAGTTATTGATAAAATTGTAATTGTTGATAACTTATCAACGGATAATTCATTTCAAAACTTACAAAAATTAAAAAGTAAAAAATTAGAAATTCTTCAAAGTAACAAAAATGGAGGATATTCATACGGTAATAATTATGGAGCTTTTTATTTAATAGAGAAATATAATATTGATATTCTTTTTATAGCCAATCCAGATGTTATTTTTGATGAAACTTTTATAAAAATTATTGTTGAAGATTTATTAACTAATAAAGCTCAGCTAATAAGTGGAGTAATGTTGAATAGTGACGGTAATGAATCTGAATTTGACTATGCTATTAGCAGTTATGTAGAGGAATTATTAAATTGTACAATTTTAATAAAAAATTTAATAAAATTTTTTAAAAGGAATAAACAATGGAGAAGTGAAGGAGATCTTATTTTTTATGAACGTATACCAGGCTCATTATTTGGAATAAAAAGTAATATTTATAAAAAAATAAAAGGTTTAGACGATAATGTATTTTTATATTGTGAGGAAAGTATTTTAAGTGCAAAATTAAAAAAATTTAATTATTTGACAGCAGTAGATAAGAGAACAAGTTATAAGCATTTACATTCTGTATCAATAAATAAGTCTTTAAATAGAATTAAGATAATTGAACAATTTTATAAGTCACATTTATATTATCATAAAACTTATAATAATATTGGAAATATTAAATTGCAGATAATGAAGTTATTTATGTTTTATGGGGTTTTGGTACGTAAAGTAATTTTTAAAATTTTATATTGGGTTGGTGAAAAATGAAGGGCATAATTTTAGCGGGCGGCAGTGGTACACGTCTTTATCCGCTGACGATGGTTACAAGTAAACAATTATTACCGATATATAATAAGCCGATGATTTACTATCCGTTATCTACGCTGATGCTTGCAGGTATTAGAGAGATTTTAATAATTTCTACACCGCATGATTTGCCGAACTTTGAAAAATTATTGGGAACTGGTGAAAGATACGGGCTTAAATTAAGCTATAAAGTACAGCCTTCTCCAGACGGTTTGGCACAAGCCTTTATTTTGGGTGAAGAATTTGTTGGCGAAGATAGCTGTGCTTTGATTTTAGGCGATAACATTTTTTACGGCGCAGGTTTAAGCAAACACTTAAAACAAGCTGCTGATAAAAAACGTGGCGCAACTGTATTTGGTTATTATGTAGATGACCCGGAACGCTTTGGTGTTGTTGAATTTGACGCTGACGGTAAAGCAGTGTCTATTGAAGAAAAGCCTGCGCAGCCTAAAAGCAACTATGCAGTAACTGGCTTATATTTTTATGATAACAATGTCTGCAAATATGCCAAAACACTTAAACCCTCTGCACGCGGCGAATTGGAAATTACCGACTTAAACAAAATTTATCTGCAAAACGATAAATTGAACGTAGTTACCTTGGGCCGTGGTTATGCCTGGCTTGATACCGGTACGGTTGATAGTTTAAACGAAGCAGCAGAATTTGTAAAAGCTGTAGAAACAAGAACTGGCATACCCATTGCCGTGCTGGAAGAAATTGCCTACAACAACGGCTGGATAACCAAAGAGCAGCTTTTAGAAAGCGCCGAAAAATGCGGTAAAGCGCCTTACGGGCAGTACCTTAAAAAAGTAGCAGATGGCAAGATAAAATACTAAAGTTTAGAGGCATACAATTATGAAAATAACTAAAACAAAACTTGACGGCGTAGTAATAATAGAGCCTGATGTGTTTGGCGATAACCGCGGCTTTTTTATGGAAAGCTGGAATAAAAAGAAAATGGAAGAAGCAGGGCTCTACTACGATTTTGTGCAGGATAATCATTCTAAGAGTACTGTAAAAGGCACTTTACGTGGCATCCACTTTCAAAAAGGTGATAAGGCGCAGGCAAAACTTGTTCGTTGTGTAAAAGGGGCAGTGCTTGATGTGGCTGTTGATTTACGCAAAAACAGCCCAACATTTAAACAATGGGTAGGCGTAGAACTTAACGGAGAAAATAAAAAACAGCTATTAATACCGCGTGGTTTTGGACATGGCTTTTTAACTTTAACTGATGATGTTGAGTTTTTGTACAAAGCGGATAACTATTACGCACCGGAAGCTGATGCCGGAATACGTTGGAACGATCCGGACATCGGCGTGGAGTGGGGCGTAGAAAATCCAATTTTATCTGAAAAAGATAAGAAAAATCCATTTTTAAAAGATTGTAAAGATTTATTTTAGTTATAAGCAGACCCGCAGCTTAGAAGGCCGTTGGTCGAGTAAGAGTTTATTATACAGGTGATTTGATTGTGAAAGTTTTAGTTACAGGTGCCAACGGTCAGCTTGGGTATGACGTTGTAAAAGAACTTCAAAAACAAAATATTGAATGTTATGGCGCAACTCGCCAGGATTTTGACATTGTTGATTTTGAAGCTACGGAAAATTTTATTAAAAATTATATGCCGGACGCAGTAATACATTGTGCGGCTTATACAGCTGTTGATAAAGCAGAAGATGAGAAAGGTTTATGTTACTTAGTTAATGCTTCTGCAACGGAAAATATAGCCGAAATCTGCAAAAAAATAAATGTCAAAATGCTTTACATCAGTACGGATTATGTTTTTGACGGTACAAAAGACGGCTTTTATGAAGTTAGTGATATGCCGAACCCGATAAATGTTTATGGTAAAACAAAACTGCTGGGTGAGCAGGCAGTACAAAGAATATTAGATAAATACTTTATTGTGCGCATATCCTGGGTATTTGGCGAGCACGGTAATAACTTTGTAAAAACAATGCTACGTTTAGGTAAAGAACGTAAGGAAATAAACGTAGTGGCAGACCAGTACGGCAGCCCGACATACACAGCAGATTTAGCACCTTTATTGGTAGAGATGATACAAACAGAAAAATATGGCGTTTATCATGCAACCAACGAAGGTGTATGTACTTGGGCAGAATTTGCGGAAGAAATTTTTAAAATTGCTGGTATGGATGTTAAATTGAACTATATAACGACTGCTGAATACCAGGCAAGGGCTAAAAGGCCAATGAACAGCAGATTGAGTAAGAAAAAATTGCGGCAAAAAAGGTTTAAGGCTTTCGAAAACTGGCAAGAAACTTTAAAAACTTTTTTAAAGTAAATTTATTATACTAAAGATTAGAAAGTAATATATGGCGAAGGGAACTGAAAATAATGATTACTATAGCTATATTATTATCTAATGTTTATGTTGGTGGTACAAAACGTTATACTGATGAAATAGCAGAAGCGTGGAAACAGCAAGGGCATAGAATTATATATGTACAAACGCTTGAACGATTAACACATATTAAAATTCTTGAATTAAACACAGAAGATAAAAACGTTTGGTTTTTTGATGATGTTAAATTATTAAAATTAGCGGAGTTTTTCAAAAGTTTTAACGTCCAATTAATACATGTACAACATTTACTTGATGCTAATATCAACTTTTTTAACTTACATAAGATATTAAATATACCGTTAGTTATTACGTTGCATGATTATTATTGCATTTGCCCATTTATAAAATTAACTGATAATAATGATGTGTATTGTGAAGAAAAGGGAGAAGAAGCTTGTAATATTTGTTTAAAAGGTAGAATTTTTAACAGTATTACTTTTAATAAAAATATTAACTCAATATTAGAATGGCGAAATTTTTGGCATAAATATTTACAAGAAGCTAAGCTTATTATAGTTCCAAGTTTAGATATGCAAAAACGTATCAATAAATATTTTCCAGATTTGCAATTGCAAATATTTGAAAATCCTGAAATTATAAAATTTAATAAATTAAGGTCAATAGGCCTTATTGGTAATTTGGCTACGGCAAAGGGTGGGGAAAAAATAAAGAAATGTGTAGAATATGTTGCAAACTATAAAATTCCGTTAGAATTTATAGTATTTGGTGAAATACCTGAATTTAAATTTTCAAAAGAAGAAAAGCGATATATTAAAATTTTAGGTAGATATGATGAGAAAAAAATATATGACATAATTACTAAATACAACATTGATTTTTTTTGGTTTCCAGGGGTTTGTCCAGAAACTTACAGTTATACTTTATCTATACCAATAAGGTTAAAAATTCCTTGTTTAAGTACAAATATCGGTGCGATTTCTGATCGAATTGAACGTCATAAATGGGGAAAAACATATTCATGGAAAGCAGATACAAAAGAAATAATTGATAAATTACTTATGTTTAATTCTGATGAATTTAAAAACAAAGCATTTGAAATAAAAAATAATAGTTTTAAAAATATTTTTGAATATTATCTGGGAATTAAATTTGAGAATAATAATATAAATGATTGCGATAATATACAAATAGATTTTGACAAAATTCCTCGAATAAATAAAGAAATAACAAAAGGTGAATTTAAATATTTATGGATAAATGCCAATCGAAAAGAAAAAATTGAAATTGTTAGATTATTAAAATTTCACTGGATGAATGATTTTTTGCGAAATCATGGTATAAAAAATTTTATAAAAAAAGTAATTAGTTATGTTTAATTTTGAATTTTACAATGTGTAAAATTCAAATAAAAAATATTGTCGTATATTTATAAAATTTGCCAAACTAACAAATGATATTTTAGGAGAGAAAATAATGAATAGAAAAATTATTGACATGTTATTTATACTAATTTTGATTTCAGCGCCATTTAAACTTGCTCACCATATTTTCGCATTGCCAGGATTTATTGGCGGCCCTTTTGCACGTGATTTTGTAATATGGCCATTATTGATAGGACTTCTTTATACATTGTATTGTCAATGGAAATATGGAAATGTATTCTATGAATGGCATAAGTTTAAAAAATATATTATTGTTTATGTTATGATGCTTCTTGTTTCTTTGACATGGGGCTTTATTATTTATCCTTATTGGGATATGTTTTTTAATGGGCAGGCTGTAAATAATGCTAAATTCGCTAGTGCATTAGGAATATTGAATAAAGCAGGTTTTAATATAGAAGAAAATACGATTTTATCCTTTTGGCTTGTGTTAAAATTTGCAAAAAATATAATCTTAAATGTTTTTTATACTTTTGGTGGAGCCTATATGATTTTTTGTTGGTATCATGGTCAGATGAGACGGGCTATCCAACTTTTAAAAAATGCTACATTAGGGCTTTTAGTTGTTATAGCGGCCTACGGTGTAGTGGATATTTGCTATCAAAATGGACAAATGTGGGCGCAGAATTTTATATCAGTTATGTGGCCGATTTTACATACTAATCCTGAAGGTGCATATTTTCCAATGTTTTTAGGAGCGAGAAATAGATCTCTTTTCCTGGAAGCTTCATATTTTGCTATCTATATGGCATTTGCATTTCCTATTTTATGGTGGAAAATAGTAGAATCAAAGGGAAAAGTTCGTATTGGACTAGTGTTGCTTTATTTGCTTTTGGCTTGTGAAATTTATTTGGGTCAATCAAGAACAGGCATGGCATTGTTTTGGGGAGAATTGCTTTTACTGTCGTTAGTAGCTGTTTTTAAGAAGAATCGTAAGCTATTTATATCTACCATTTGTTTATTTATAGGAGCAGCTATTTCATTTGGAGGATCTATTTACTTTTTGCAGCATTTACAAGTACCTGCTAGGATTGGAGAAAGAACACCGTTAGCTACAAAGAAAATAGAAATTTTGAAGAGTAAGCATCAAGAAAAAGTATTATTAGCAAGTAAAAAAGCAGAAATTTTACAAAAAAAATCTCAAGAAAAAATATCTTCAAATAATAAGAAAGAACAAATTGTACAGGATAAAAAGCATAAAGAAAAAACATTGTCAAATACAAAAAAAACACAAATTATACATGATAAAAATCCGGTGACTGCCGTCAACAAACAGGTAAAATCATATTTAGCTGATTCGTTATTGTCTTTGTTTGATAAAGAAAAAGCAAAAAAACGTGGTAGTAGCAATTATGTTCGTTTTGGTATAACTATTGCTAATATTGAGATAGGTTTAAAACAACCACTATTAGGTGTAGGACCGGGATTAGATACGGCATATTTGTATGAAATATTTAAAAATGACGATAATAGAGAGATAAAACGCTTTGTAAAAACAGTTGAAAAAAAAAATTGTTAAATAGTAGCTCTCCTTTCATGTGTGAATATACAGCTCAATTTATGCAGGTTGGCTTTTTGGGACTCTTTCTTTTTATCTTGCCTATGGGTTATGTAATTGTTTGCTTTTTGCGAAGATTGTTTAAGAAAATAGAAGATGAAAAGATTTTCTATACTGTTTTATTTATAACATTAGCTGATATAGGAATATCTATTACTGGTTTCGGTAATACAGTCAATATTACGTATTGTTATTGGCTTATGATTGGAGTAAGTTATGTAGTGGAGTTAACTTTAAGAAAACGTGAGCAGTATATGCTTGTATAGGGAGTAAAAAGTGAAGATAGGAAAAATTACATTAGAAGGTTACTTTAATTATGGCAATTTATTGCAAAACTATGCTTTGCAGCAAGTTCTATTAAAGTATGCGACAAAAGTGGAAACAATTTGGCATACTGAAGATAATTTTTTCCCTCAAAGCTATTGGAAATGGACTTGGAAGCAGCCTATAAAGTATTTGATTAACTGGAAAAATTTCCGAACTGATTTTTTTAGCGGAAGCATCGGCCTTGAAATGGTTAGGCAAGGTAAGATTAGAGATTGGGCAGACAGATATATTCATTTCCGAAAAGATGTAAAAGAATTACGGAATATAGTGGAAGAGTACGATTATTTCATTACTGGTAGTGATCAGGTTTGGAATCCATACTTTAATGACGACAAATATTTAAAAGAAAATTTTCTTATGTTTGCGCCTTTGGAGAAGCGCATTTCTTATGCAGCTAGTATTTCTGCGCCATCTATTCCGAAAAATGAAATTTCTATTTACAAAGAAGGACTCTCTGGGATGCATTCTTTGTCCCTTCGTGAACAGGCAGGGGCAGATTTGGTAAAAGAAATTTCCAATCGTGATGCGGAAGTACATGTGGATCCTACTTTATTGCTTACGCCGGAAGAATGGGATGAAGTGAACCGCGTTCCTGCCTGGTATCATGGTGGTAAGTATATTCTTACATATTTTTTGGGTAAAAGACCGAACGCTACTATTCAAAAGGTGGCAGAAGAAGCAGGATTACCGCTCGTAAATCTTTTGGATGAGAATATTTATGAGCACTATGTGACAGGTGTGGATGAGTTCCTTTGGGCTATTAAAAACGCAAGTCTGATGTATACGGATTCTTTCCATGGGACTGTTTTTTCAATTTTATATAAAACACCATTTGTGGTATGCAACCGTTTGGAAAGTAATGTAACAGAAAAAATGGGTTCGCGTATTGATACACTTCTTAAACTTTTTGAATTAGAGGATAGGCGAGGAACAAAGGAAAACAGCTATACAATTCCTATGCCGTTAGATTCTCCGCATTGGTCTAATGTCGACAGAGTACTGGAAAAAGAACGAAAACGGTCAACTGATTATTTTAATCGAATATTTAATACAAATATGAAATAGAAAGGATTATTAAAATATGAACCAAAGACGTTGGGGGGCAATCCTTTCTTATATAAATATAATTGCAAATATGGTTATTGGTCTGGTATATACGCCTATTATGCTTCGTCTGCTTGGACAGTCAGAATACGGGTTATATTCATTGATTGGTTCAGTGGTTGGATATCTCAGTGTGCTGGATATGGGGCTTGGTAATACTATCGTTCGTTATACAGCAAAGAATCGTGTAGATGGTACTCCACAGCGAGAGGCTGAACTTAATGGTCTTTTTTTTAGCGTATATTCCCTTATAGGCCTATTTTGTATAGCTATAGGAGCAGTTTTATACATCAATATTGATAATCTGTTTGGTGCAACGCTTAATCTTGAAGAAATGCATCGAGCAAGAATTATGATGATACTGCTGATTTGCAATTTTGCTTTTTCTTTTCCTCTGAGCATCTTTGCTTCAATACTTAATGCCTATGAGAAATTTATTTTTCTTCGAGTGTCGAATATTCTTCGAGTAATAATTAATCCTCTTTTAGTGTTGCCTTTTTTATACTGGGGTTATGGTTCAGTAATGATGGTAGTTGTATCAACTTTATTGAACTTTATTTGTTTGCTTGCTAATGCTTTTTACTGTTTTTATTATCTTCATGTACGTTTTTTATGGGGACATTTTGAAACAGTATTTTTAAAAGAAATTGCTGTATATTCTTTCTTCATTTTTTTAAATGCCATTATGGATAAAATATATTGGGGATCAGGTCAGTTTGTTTTAGGAATTGTTGCTGGAACAGAACAGGTTGCGGTCTATGCTATTGCTATGCAGTTTATGATGATGTATATGAGTTTTTCCACAGCTATCAGCGGGGTTATGTTGCCAAAGGTAACTATGATGGTAGCTAATAAGGTTGATGTTTCAGAATTGAGCAATTTGATGACGAGGATCGGACGACTCCAGTATTTGGTGGTAGGTTATATATTTGTTATGTTTTTTTTGGTAGGTCAGCAGTTTATTTGTTTATGGGCTGGACCTGATTATTTGGAGGCATATCCCATTGTAGTGATGATGATGTTTGCTCTTATGATTCCCTTGCTGCAGAATGTGGGTGTTGCTATCCTGCAGGCTATGAATTTAAATCGCTATCGTATGAGTTTGTATTCTATTTGTGCTTTTGCAGCGCTTTTTGCTAGTTTCCCTCTATCCAGGCAGTGGGGCGCTTTGGGTTGTGCAGTTGCAACTTTTGTGGCATTGATTATATCGACAGGTTTTTTTATGAACACCTATTATGCTAAGAGAATTCAGTTAGATATAAAAATGTTTTGGAAAAATATTTTTCCGTTGATGGAAGGTTCCGTTTTATTGCTTTTGATAGGATTTGGTATTGAACAATTATTGCAATTATCTTTAGGTTGGAGTAGTTTTATGGCTTTATGTGCTGTCGATACGTTTTTTTATATTGTTATTATGTACAAATTTTGTATGAATGAAGATGAGAAGAACTTGTGTCAAAGGGTTTATAGAAAAATTTTGCGTAATGGTTGAAAGGTAGGAAGTAAAATGATTGCAATAGAAAAAATGATTGTTGCAGATCGTACAACTTGTGTGGGATGTTATGCCTGTTATTCAGTTTGTCCCGTTTCAGCCATAACTATGCAAGAAGATGTAGAAGGGTTTCGTTATCCACTGATTGATGTAGAAAAATGTATTAAATGTGGGGCGTGTGAGAAAGTTTGTCCTGGTTTGCATCCGATTCATCTTTCAAAAGATGATAAACCGGTAACATATGCTGCCATTAGTAATGATGATATCGCTCGAGAGAAAAGTTCTTCTGGAGGTGTATTTCAACTTTTGGCTGTACATGTCTTGCAAAAAGATGGTATTGTTTTTGGTGCGGCTTTTGATGAAATTTGGGAAGTTCATCATACATTTGTTGAATCAATAGCTGACTTAGAAAAATTGCAAACCTCAAAATATCTTCAAAGTAGGATTGAGGACAGTTATAAGAAAGTAAAGATAGAACTTCAGAAAAATAGAGAAGTTCTTTTTGTTGGTACGCCTTGCCAAACAGTTGGTTTAAAAAATTTTCTAAAAAAAGAGTATGATAATTTAACAATAGTTGATTTTATTTGTCATGGTGTACCGTCACCAGCTGTATGGCGGCAGTATTTACAGGCGCGAGTAGGTAATTTAAACTTAATCCGAGAGATTTCGTTTCGTGACAAAAACCTTTCTTGGGAAAGGTATTTGTTAACCTTTTCATTAAAAAAGGATAACAAATACTTATCTGCAGATTTGAATACAGACTTATATTTGAAAGGATTTTTACAGAATTTATATTTACGACCTTCTTGTCATTATTGCAAATTTTGCCGCCAGAACCGACCAGTAGACATCACATTAGCAGATTTTTGGGGTGTTAAAAATGTAGTGCCTGAAATGTATGATATGAAAGGAACTTCACTTCTTTTTATTCATTCTGAAAAAGGGAGAAAACTGGTGCAGCAACTGAATATACGAAAAAAGCAGGTGCCTTTTTCACGGAGTGTTCAATATAATACTTCAATGCTTTATCCGGCACAGCCATCGCTTCATCGTACAGAATTTTTTAGGGATTTTAAAAAGCATCCACTAGAACTATATTCTTTGATAGAAAAATATACAAGGCTGCCATTGAAGGTAAGAATAAAGAATGCTATAAAAAGTATTCCTGGTATTTGCTGGGTGATACGGAAAGTTAAAAAGTAAGTTTAATAAATTCGTTGTATAATAGTGCTGACTAGATTGTTATGCAAATATAATATATGATGTTTTGTAAACACGGTATTTACTATGCAGCTAATTAAAACGAATATGATTGGCATAATTTGTCTAATATATTTTTAAAGTCACAGAAAGAGAATTGTGTAAAAAAATATATTGACAATGGTAAATTTTAAGTAAATAATAAAATTTAAACTAAGTATAGGAGTAAATAACTCATGAAACTCATCATCACCGGCGGGGCCGGGTTTATAGGAAGTAATTTTACATATTATGAGCTTAATAATCATCCGGAAGATGAATTTATTTGTTTGGATAAGCTGACGTATGCGGGCAATTTAAGCAGCTTAAAGGGTGCTATGGAGCAGCTAAACTTTAAGTTTGTGCGTGGAGATATTGCCGACCGTGATTTTGTTTACAGCTTGTTTGAAGCAGAAAAGCCGGATGTTGTGGTAAACTTTGCAGCGGAAAGCCATGTTGACCGCAGCATTTTAGAGCCGGAGCTGTTTTTAAAGACTAATGTTATTGGCACGGGCGTGCTTATGGACGCCTGCCGCAAGTATGGCATTAAGCGTTATCACCAGGTAAGTACGGATGAAGTTTACGGTGATTTGCCATTGGACAGGCCGGATTTGTTCTTTACTGAAACAACGCCGCTGCATACATCAAGTCCTTATTCTGCATCTAAAGCCAGTGCGGATTTATTAGTTTTGGCATATCACAGAACATACGGTTTGCCGGTGACAATTTCTAGATGCAGTAACAACTATGGGCCATATCACTTTCCCGAAAAGTTGATTCCGTTAATGATTATCAATGCATTGCATGATAAAGCTTTGCCGGTTTACGGCGATGGCGCTAACGTGCGCGACTGGCTGTATGTAGAAGACCATTGCAGTGCAATAGATTTAATCATCCGTAATGGACGGGAGGGTGAAGTTTACAACGTTGGTGGGCATAACGAAAAAAGTAATTTGGATGTAGTAAAAATTATTTTAAAAGCGTTGGGCAAAAGTGAAGATTTAATTACTTTTGTAAAAGATCGCCCCGGTCACGACAGGCGTTATGCAATAAACCCGACCAAAATACACAATGAACTTGGCTGGCTGCCGCAGACGAAGTTTCAGAACGGCATAGCCAAAACTATTGAGTGGTATTTAGCTAATAAAGACTGGTGGCAGGAAATTATCAGCGGTGAATACCAAAAATATTACGAAATAATGTATAAAAACAGATAAGATAAAATAAAAAGCTCTTGTTTCTACAATTAGGAAGCAAGAGCTTTTGTGTATTATTTTGTTTTTACCTTATTTTACTCGGTATTATCGATTCTAAAAATGCACGGACAACGTTGGGGTCAAAGTCGGTGCTGGCTTTGTCGTTCATTTCCTTAATGGCTTCCATAGGCGTTTTTTGCCAGTAATGGGTGCATGGGTTTACAATGCGGTCGTAATAATTGGCTACGGCGATTATACGCGCTCCCAGCGGTATGTTTACGCCCTTTAAACGCTTGGGGTAACCGGTGCCGTCCCACTTTTCGTGGTGGCTGTAAATAATGTCGATAATATGCGCAAATTCCGGAATATTTTCGAGCATACTGGCACCTGCCTGGCAGTGGCGTTTATAGGTAGCCATCTCGCGCGTGCTTAAATAGGGCGATTTTTTTAAAATCGTGTTAGGCACGGAAAGATGCCCGATATCGTGCAGAAGCGCGGCGCTTTTAATGGAAGCGATTTCCGCGGCGGGCAGGCCGAGCTTGGCCGCAATGCACGCCGAATAATTGGCAACCTGCTGGCTGTGCATGTATAAACCCGTATCCTTTTTTTGCAGCAGCGTTAAAAGCGAGTTGCATATTTCACGTATGTTATTTTCGCGTGGAAAATCCAGTGTCTGGGGTAAAGCAATCATAAAACAACCATCCTGTTAAAAATCCGTCCAATCAAATCTTGCACATAATAGTATACTACAACGCGGCAAAATATCAAAGAGCATTTTATAAATTTTTTAGCCGCAGGTATTGCAAAAAATCTATTAGCCGCTATAATTAAAATGCAGCTCAGGTCTGTGGTTGAAAGTCGATGCCAGTTGCGGGCAAAACGATCCACGTAAGCAGTAAAAATTACTGTGAGCACGGCGCAGCTTAGAAGTAAGTCCTGCCGCGAAAAGCGAGAGGAGCAGTAGTGGGGAGCACGTTGCTTAGGAGCGAACCTCCCAGCAGGCGGGTGTGGGGGCGAAGACCAGGTCAGCTGAGTTGCTTTATTTTATAAAAATTAGCCTTTTTTGCATATTTTTGCTTGTGCAGAAGGGCTTTTAGTTTTATAATATACATTATTATAACCTGCCTGTTGGCAGAATATTGGAGGGAGATAACCTGATGAAAAAGTTTTTGACATTATTAATGGCAGCCATGCTGGCAATGGCGC
>ULPC01030872.1_pt1 | contig 16636 bp, 9 predicted proteins | sample 1953181 | NCBI WGS metagenome assembly ULPC01 (sample SAMEA4835620, study PRJEB28245) | human gut metagenome | biome: gut microbiome; material: fecal sample | place: Denmark | collected 2008
TGGAGCGACGTTGTTTCCCGTTCTGCACCAGGCGAATCACTCTACAACTTCTACGGTTACGTAGTAGAGGGAGTATATAAGGATTACAACGATATCATCAGTTCTCCAGTACAGACCCTGCAGAAGAACAACCCAATCTCTGTAACAACAGATGCAGATGGCACCAAGCACTATGCATGGATTGACGACCCATCTAAGTTCAGCCGCAGCAACACCACCTATGTAGGTGACTTGAAGTACAAGGATATCAACGGCGATGGTATCATCGACGAGAATGATAAGACCAACATCGGTTCTCCACTGCCAAAGTGGACCTTCGGATGGAACAATACCTTCCGCTACAAGAACTTCGACCTGAATATCTTCATCAATGGTTCTGTAGGCGCCAAGGTAGCCAACTATCTGAACATGAAGATGACTCACATGAACTCTCCATGGAGCAACCAGTTGAAAGATGTCAACAAGCGAGTTCACCTCGTAGCCAAGGATGGAAACCAGACTGGTAACTGGTATGACAACATCTCTAATCTGACCGTTGACAATCCAAACTCGATGTACCCACGTGCATCCATCAACGACCCTAACGATAACGACGCATTCAGCGACCGTTATATCGAGGATGGTTCATACCTCCGCTTGAAGAGCATGGCTCTGGGATACACATTCGACCAGAAGCTCATCCAGAAGATTGGTCTGACCAATCTCCGACTGACTCTCACAGCATCTAACCTCTTCACCATCACCGGTTACAGCGGTTACGACCCAGAGGTAGGTCTCTCTACTCAGAGTGCGAATGTATATGGTCTGGATTTCGGTCGCTACCCTTCTCCAACCACCGTTACATTTGGTTTGAACTTATCATTCTAATATCCAAAACGAACAGTTATGAAATTTAAGAATATTAAATATACAGCATTTGTAATGCTCCTCGGTATGGGAATGACCTCTTGCGGAGACTTCCTTGACAAACCTGTAGAGGACAATTACAACACAGAGAACTATTACAACGGTGATGCTTCCTGCATCTCGGGCGTAAACTATCTCTATAACTCACCTTGGTATGATTTCCAGCGTGGTTTCATCAAGGTTGGTGAGGTTATGTCGGGTAATATGTATTGGGGCTCAAGCCCTTACATGAACTTCAGTACCAATGGTACCGATGAGGACCTGGTAAACATGTCTTACTCACTCTGGGCAGAGATTGGTCACTGCAGTACCGTTTACGAATCATTGAAGAACGCCATCAACACCTCAGAAAAGGTAAAAAACCAGTGCATGGGCGAGTGTCTTGCCTGGAAGGCGATGGCATACTTTTATCTGGTACGTACCTTCGGTGATGTGCCTATCATCCACAGCAACTCAGAAAGTCTTGGTAAAGGTGACTACAATAGTGTTAGCAAGGTAGAGAAAGCTGATGTTTATGAATATATCATCATGACCCTGGAAAAGGCGATGGAGCTTCTTCCTAAGGAAAAGAGCACTTCGGGTCGCATCGACTACTACTGTGCAGAAGGTCTGCTCAGTAAGGTTTATCTGACCAAGGCTGGTGTTTCGGGCTCCTTGAATCAGTACGATTTGAAGAAGGCAGCCGAATATGCCAAGGATGTCATCGAGAACTCAGGCAGAGAACTGATGGAGCACTACGAGGACATCTTCCGTGGCTCTAACCAGTTCTGCGACGAAATTCTGATTGCATGGCGCTGGACAGTAGGTACTCAGTGGACTTCTCAGAACACCCTCCAGAGCGACTTAGCTCCAGAAGGTTTCGATGAGAATGGTGACTGCTGGGGCGGTTGGCGCGGTCCATCTATCGATTTGATGGAAGCCTTCGGTGTATCTCCTAAGGATGATCCAGCAAACCGTGTAGATCCTGACCACCGTCGTAAGGCAACCATCATGATGCCAGGCGATGTATATTCTTACTTCTGGAGAGACCACGATCTTCCTGCCAATGCACAGAAGGACGGTCTGAAGAAGGGATTCTCTTACCTGGATTTCTGGTATAACAAGGATTACAATGCAGCTGCAACTGGTCAGTGCCAGGGTCCTTGCGGTGGTAGCAACGTGAAGCACCTCTATGGTGACAACTATGACCACAAGGAAGAATTGGGCATCACTCCAACCCGTATGTCTAATGCTCTCCCTACTCCACTCCTCCGTTTGTCAGACATTTATCTGATTTATGCAGAGGCACAGGTACAGATGGGTAACAATACCGATGCACTTGCCCTGGATTGCTTCAACAAGGTTCGTGGCCGTGCATACGAGTGGAAAGGGGTCGTAACAAAGACTTCTCTTACATTTGATGACATCTGGAAGGAGCGCCGCCTGGAGTTTGCAGGTGAGGGTGACCGCTGGTACGATTACGTACGCCGCGCATACTACGATGTAGACAACTGCATCAAGGAGTTGAAGGCACAGCACCGAAACCAGATGTGGAACTGCGATGATGTTTACAAGGCATACTATAACAGTGGCACATGGGACAACTCAGAAATGGAGTATGATGAGAATACCCCAGCACCTAATGTAACAGCCAGCAGCTTTACATTGCCATTCCCAACAGAGGATGTAGCCTTGAACCCTAATTTGGGTAGCAACGCTTCTCCAATCCATGTGGATGTACGTAATACATATAGTTATTAATCAATAAAGAGAATTTCATTATGAATATCAAGAATATAAATGGGGCTTTATTCGCCATGGCACTTGTTGCAGCCGGCGCAGGATTCACTTCTTGCGAGGACGAGCCAGACAAGTATGAAGTGACAGGTGGAACTCCTACTATCGATTATGTTCGACCAGTGGATGCTGCCAGCAAGGACTCTCTCCTTACTGCCGCATCTCTCAACAATACCATCTGTATTGTGGGTAGAAACCTGAGAAGTGTGACCCAAATCAACTTCAACGACCAGTCTGCAGTCCTGAACACCAGTTACATGACGGACAACACCATCATCGTAACCGTGCCAAAGGCTATCCCTAACGAGGTAAGTGATAAGATCTACTTCATCACCAGCAAGCAGGACACCGTGGCATACGATTTCAAGACCATCGTACCAGCTCCAACCATCAACAGCATGAGCAACGAGTGGGCAGCTCCAGGCGAGGAAGTAACCATCAAGGGAGACTACTTCCTGGATTACGACAACAGTCATCTGACTATCAAGGTGGGTGATAACTACACCATTCCTTACGAGGACCTGAAGATCACCCAGAACAGCATCCGCTTCAACATGCCAGAGGATATGCCTAAGCACGAGCCTATTACCATCACAACCATCAACGGTACTACCAAGGCTGGCTTCCGCTATATGGACAACCGCGGTATGCTCTTCGACTTCGATACTCCTTGGAAGGAAGGTGGAGAAGTGTTGGGCAACAATGGTTGGCACAATCGTACCATTACATCTGATGGCACATCACTTTCTGGCAACTACATGGTACTCGGTGAGACAGCCATGGGCGCAGACGGTGGCTGGAACGACGGTAACTTCTCGTTCGAGTACTGGCCAGGAAGCTGGCAGGACCCAGAGACCTACTCCAGCCGTCCACGTATGCAGGATCTTGCAGACTTCAGCGATTGGAAGAACATGAGCCTGAAGTTTGAGATGTGTATCCCTAAGGACAACGGTTGGTCGGCTGCACCTATGCAGATTTACTTTGGTAGCGTAAGCCAGGTTTCCAATGGTGGTGCAGGTGTACAGGATATCTATGGCAACGTATTGGCAGGAGCAAACAACACCTTCTTCCAAGAACAGGGTAAGTTGGCACGTGCCCTCTACATGCCATGGCAGAATACAGACGACAAGACATATAACACCGAAGGTAAGTGGGTAACCGTAACCATTCCATTGGCAGACTTCGTCTATGACTACGATGGCAACAAGGGATTGAGCTATACAGGTGTGAACGACTTCAGTGCCTTCAACATCTTTGTTGTCAAGGGTGCATACAATGATGCCAGCGTATTGCCTACCGGTGTAGACTGTAACCCAATCATCAAGATTGACAACATCCGTGTGGTTCCAAACAAATAAACTTATAATCTGAATTGATATGAAAAAGATAAGCAAAATATTCGCTATGTTGGTGGTAGCCCTCGTAGGGCTATCGCTGACAGCGTGCAGCGACGGAGATGACCTCTCTACCGACCAGTATGGTAACGAGATTTCTCTCCAGTCATTCGGTCCATGCCCAGTGCTCCGTGGCGGTACCTTATATCTCTATGGTACCAATCTGGACCAGATTGAGTCTGTCAACCTTCCAGGTGCAGATCCTATCACCGCATACGAGACTCTCCAAAGCGGTTACAACAGCAAGATTTCCATCCAGGTTCCTGCCGAGAAATGCGAGCCGGGTCAGATTGTACTGAAGACCAAGAAGGGCGGCGAGATTACATCCGTATCTCCTATCACCTATCGTGAGGACATCGAAATCACCAAGTTCTTCGTAGGTAGCGAAGGTACTATGGTAGGTAATGTAGGCGATGTAGTAACCATCAAGGGTGATTACCTCAACCTGATGCACGGCGTTATCTTCGCAGGTAGCGATACCATCAAGGAGGCAGAGTTCGTAGGTCACGACCGCTATACCATCCAGGTGAAGATTCCGGCTGAGGCTCGTACAGGTGTCATCACATTGACAGATACCATCAAGGATGGTACCTCTCTGGAGACCAAGGAAGAGTTGACCATCAATACTCCTGAGGCGACTCCTATCAAGGACCGCAACATCAAGGCTGGCGAAATTCTCAGCATCAAGGGGACTTCATTCGACCAGATTGTCAGCGTGAAGTTTGAGGGCGCTACTGTAAATGCTGCCGACTTCAAGTCACAGAGCGTAGCAGAGATTACTGTTGCTGTTCCAGCCAAGGCTACAGACGGAACCTTCTATGTAGTAACCAAGAGCGGTATCGAGGTTCCTGTAGGCAACATCATCACCGTGGTTCCTACCCAGCTCGTTGCAACACCTAACCCAGTGAAGAATGGTGCCGAACTCACCATCACCGGTAAGGATATGGATCTGATTACAGGCATTGCATTCCCTAATGCAGCAGCATCTCAGCTCAACAAGGTAGAGACAACCAAGGTAACTGCCACTGTTCCTGAGGATGCACAGGAAGGCGATATCACATTGAGTCTCGCCAACGGCAAGACTGTAACAGTAGCCTATACTTTGGTGAAGCCAACCGTAGCTTCTTGCACACCAGCAGCTATCACAGCTGGCGATAAGACCATCATCAAGGGTACAAATCTCGACCTCGTAGCAAGCATCACCTTCCCTGGCGATGTAGAGCAGACCGTTGAGAAATTTGCAGCTCAGAATGCCAATGCCATCGCAGTAACAGTTCCTGCAGCATGCGCCGGTACAGGCTTCAAGCTCAACCTGAAGAATGGTACAACCATAGAGGTGAAGGATGCATTGAGCATCAAGGCAGCTACCGATCCAGCTATCGCTTCTATCACTCCTGGAGAAGCTACAGCAGGTTCAACCATCACCATCACTGGCAAGAACTTCCAGAACATCCAGAACCTCTATATCGGTTCTTACAAGGTAAACCGCTATACCTCTCGTACCAATACTGAGATTGTATGCCAGGTTCCTGCCAATGCAGAAGTTGGTACCTACAAGATCGTGATGGAAGACCCAGACGGCAACAAGATTGAAGGTCCAGAGTTCAAGGTGGTTCCTGCAGAAAAGGATATCGCAGAACTTGTAACGAATATGGATAATGGGAAAATAACATATCCATTTGATTTCTCATGGTCAAGTGGCAGTGGAAAATTCTATTTGACCAAAGAAGTATTTGAAAAAGTAAAGGTAAAAGTTGGTTCTAAGTTGATTGTGTACAAAGACCCTACCGTCAAGGGACAAGTACAGATCAATAAGAATGAAAATGGTTGGCCAAATATAACAACTATTGCAGACTGGAATCCTTCAGAACGTAAACTTGAATATGTTTTTGATGAAACAGCTGTAGAAGTTGCTAACTCATGTGGCTTTGCTATTCAGGGCGACTTGACAGGCGTTACCAAGATTACAATCCTTCCATAAGCTAGAATATTTAACATAAAAAACGCATTTATGTGAAATATAATTCGTAAATTTGTGGCGTAGTTATATCAACTGCGCCACATTTTTAATTAAAACCAAAACATCAACCCGATATGAAGAAAATAGCATTATCCTTACTGATAGCTCTGAGCTGCATCTCAGCCAAAGCTGCCGACGGCAAGTCGCTGTTTGTATCATTCAACGATGGTAGCAAGATAGAGTTTGCACTGAGCACTCAACCGGAAATAACCTTCGGAAATGACAAGATGACCGTGACTTCCACTGCCACTACCGCAAGTTACGAACTGTGGAAGGTTTCGACCTTCACCTACGGTATCACTACGGGCATCCAGCAAATTGAAGCCAACAGTAAGTTTGCCTTCGAAGGTGACCGCCTCATCGTGGATGGACCCCACAACAAGGTGAGCGCCTTCGCTCTCGACGGAAAGGCTGTAAGCCTCTCCCCTATCCTCGCCGGAGACAAGACCATCATCCCGCTGGATGAGCTGACCCATGGCGTATACATCATTAAAATCAATAACAAATCCATCAAAGTAGCAAGACAATGAAAAAGATATTACTCTCACTCCTAGCAGTAATGATTTCATTCACTGCCTTGGCACAAACTGATGGTGACAAGATTACCATCAACAATTCGGAAGGAAAGCAAGCTGAATGGAATCTGACTGGCGAAAGCAATACCATCAGCAGCATGAAGCACAATGCCAACAACCAACTGGAAATTTATGTGAAAGGCTTTGAAGAATTCAGTGCTTTCGAAACCTACGACATCAACAAGATTAACAATGTTGTCTTCTCTATCTATCACGAAAGCGAAGTGGACGATGTAAATCTCGCCGACCCTTCAGCTACTGAAAAGACCAAGCGTCTCTACAAATATCTGCAGCTGAATTATGGCAGCAAGACCATCTCTTCGGTCATCGCCAACGTCAACTGGAACACCCAGGAAGCAGACAAAATCTATAAGGCAACAGGCAGATATCCTGCCATGAACTGCTATGACTTCATCCATATCTATGTTCCTAAGCAGGGTTCCAACGGATGGATCCACTATAACGACATCACTCCTGTCACCAACTGGGCAGACCAGGGCGGACTGGTATCGCTGATGTGGCACTTCAACGTGCCTAAGACAGAAAGCACAGTTCCGGGAACAGATGGTAGCGGTGTGACCTGCACCCCATCCGAAACCACCTTCAAGGCTGCCAACGTATTGACGGCAGGCTCTTGGGAGAACAAATGGTTCTATCAGGAGATGGACAAGGTGGTGGAAGTTCTGCAGAAGTTGCAAGATGCAGGCGTTGTTGCCATTTGGCGTCCTTTCCACGAGGCAGCGGGCAATGCCTGTCTGAAATCAGGAGCCAGCTGGGGCAAGTCCTGGTTCTGGTGGGGATATGATGGTGCCGAGACCTACAAGAAGCTTTGGCAGACCATGTTTAATTACTTCCAGAACAAGGGAATCCACAACCTGATTTGGGCTTGGACCACACAGAATTACAATGGCGATGCCAATACCTATGACAATGATGCCGACTGGTATCCCGGCGACAAGTATGTAGATATCATCGGTCGCGACCTCTACGGTTATGATGCTGCCAAGCAGGCTCAGGAGTTCAAGGAGATTCAGGCACGCTATCCTGGTAAACTCATCGCTCTGGCTGAGTGCGGAACTGATGTCAACAACAATACAGCTACCGCAGGTATTGACGAAGCATGGAACGCCGGTGCAAAATGGAGTTTCTTCATGCCTTGGTATGGAAGCAACATGCCATCCAACGACTGGTGGAAGGCAGCATTGAGCAGCAAGAACGTGATTACCCGTGACCAGGTGAACCTGAATGCCAACTACGTAGAGGAAAGCGCAGTAGATGCTGTGAAGAACATGGGCATCGGTACCAATTTCGGCAACTGCACAGATGTAGTTGCCATGTGGATGAACATGAACAGCAACTCGGTTACTGATTTTGAGAAAGCTTGGGGACAGGAGCCAACGACCAAACCGATGGTAGATTTCCTGAAGAAGAACGGTTTTAATTCTGTCCGCATCCCAGTTACCTGGTTCCAGCACATGAAGGAAGACGGAACCGTGGATGAAGCCTGGATGAACAGAATACAGGAAATCGTTGATTACGTGATTGATAACGGTATGTACTGCATCCTGAATGTTCACCATGATACAGGTGCAGACGATAAGGATGTGAAGCACTGGATCAAGGCTGATGAAGCCAACTATAAAGAGAACAAGGAGAAGTTTGAATATCTCTGGACCCAGATTGCCACCCGTTTCAAGAACTACGACCATCATCTGGTGTTCGAAGGTTACAACGAGATGCTTGATGCCGACAACACCTGGAATGCACCAAAGAGCGCAAGCAGCTATAAGGGTTTGAACGGATATGCCCAGAGTTTCGTGAATGCAGTACGTGCTACCGGTGGCAACAACGAGACCCGCAACCTCATCATCAATACCTATGCTGCAGCTAATGGTGACGACGTATTGAACAACCTCGTCATCCCTACCGACAAGGTGGATGGACATATCGCCGTAGAAGTTCACACCTATGATCCATGGGATTGGTTTGCCCAGAAAGGCAAGTGGGATGCTTCCTGCAGCAATGATATCAAGAATATGTTCACCCGCCTGAAAAATAAGTTCATCAGCAAGGGCATACCTTGCATCATCGGTGAATACGGAACTCACGGAAGCAAGAGCGTCAACAAGAACAGTTCTGCCAGCGAGATTCAGGCTGCTGCCGACCAGGCTGCCGACATCGTGAAACAGGCAAAGGCTTACGGCGTAGCGACCTTCTATTGGATGAGCATCTTCAGCGAAAAAGACAGAACGGTTCCTCAGTGGACACTCCCTACCGTAGTGGAAGCTATGAAAAAGGCTTATAATGAATAACAAATTATGAGAATCAAATATATTATATTGATGTTCGCGGCCCTCCTGGCTTTCTCTTCATGCGGTGAGAAGAAAAAGAAATCGTATGACGAGATTGCCATGAGCGGTCTCACAACCCGCACAGAGAATCTGAAAACCAACATCAAGGCATATGCCAACAAAGGTACGCTGATAGGCCAGATGTATGGTACCTTAAGCGGAATAGGCTGGAACCGCTGGCAATGTGACAGCGACCGATGCGACTTGAAAACTCTCTGCGGTTACAGACCGGCTGCAAATGGATATGAGTTGGCTGGCATTGAAAATGGAAAATCACAAAACATAGACGGCGTTCCGTTCAAGGCTATCAGGGAAGATGTGCTGAAACACTTCCGTAAGGGAGGCTTACTCATCATGAACTGGACAATGCCTGATTATAACGGCAATGATGATATGCTGGAGGAATATACCAAACAGGTTGCCAAATATCTTGATACACTGCAAGATGGTTATGGTATCAAAGCACCTGTAGTACTCAATCTTCTTCCTGTAGACGGTAAGACATGGTACTGTAAACTCAGCAAAGACGACTATATCAGTCTTTACAAGAAGATACAGGATCTCTTGGATGACGAGGATGTAACGAATGTAGTTTATAGTTATTCTGAAACCTACCAGCCGGGCAAGAATCTGATGGATCGCTATCCGGACAACAAGATTGATGTGATCAACGTGACATATCTGCAAAGCAAAAATGCCATCGACCTCCCACTCTATCAGAAGAGCATCAAGGAGATTGTGAAGCAGGCTCTGCCTTTTGCCCAAGACCACAACAATGTCTTCGGACTGACAACAGGAGTAGAATCTATTGGTGATTCCAGTATTTTTTCAGAGACATTGCTTACAGTACTCAAGCAGCATCACATAGCTTACCTGATGTTTGGCAGAAACCAGGGAGAACCGATTGAGGAGCATTACTATACTCCATATCCTGGTGTATCGAACAAAAAGACTCATGGGTTCATGGAAATGATAAATGATGAAGTTTGTGTTTTCCTGGAAAAGCTAAACGGACTATATCTTGAACATTAATCAATGTTCGAAACGGATAAAATCAAAAAGAGAGGGCATTACATACCCTCTCTTTTTGATTGAAACTTCCAAGAAATTCAGGGTCTTTCTTTCAAAAAGAAGGAAAAGAAAAAAAATCATCCCCTCTGGTTTCTCATTTCAAGTGAAGTTTATCTGGAGTTCGAATAAGGCTCACTTGATTCTGGGCAGGATGTATCTGAAATTACATCGCGACGTATCTGTTGCTGCGTCGCGACGCGTCTGTTATTACGTCGGGACGCAGCAAATGCTACGTCGGGACGTAATTTCGGGAGCATCGGTAAGCGGAATCGCTTACCAATAGGAGTGACAACAGGTGGCAATAGGTGACAATAAAAATATCGCTTATTGCCACCCATTATTCACTCATAATCAGAGTATTACAACACGAGTGGCAGATATGGCAACAAAATCGAAAAAAATACAATAAACAAAAAAAAAGAGGGTGCACCATGAACTGATGGCACACCCTCCTAAAACAACTAACAATTTCACTAAACTTATAACTTACCAATCTTCTTCATTCTGTCTACCTGAGTCTTTACTACATCCAATGTAGATTTATCGGTAGAGAAAACGGAGTTCAGACCTTGCGCCTCCTGAGCAGGATCACCGGTGTAGTCATCACCTACCTGCCACTGCTCATGCTTAGGATTGGCAAAGCCGCCCCATCCCCAGAAGTTGCAACCGGCAAAGTAACCGCCAGATGCAGCATTGTCGCCAACAAGACTGAACACATACTTATAATATTCATCACGTGCTTCTGTTGTAGAAGAAGTTGAGAAAGAGAAACCATCACGAGGATAGCCGAACTCCTCCATCACCAATGGCTTCCTGATACGTCCGCATACCTCAAGATGTTCATCAATATACTCCTTTGTGTTCTGGCAGGAGATTCCCAAATCTTCCTGCAAATGGTCTTTTCTCGCCCAACTCCAGTTGTATGGCCAAAGATGAATGTTGCAATAATCCACATTCTTGTCGGCACAGATCCGTTCCCAACAGTTCAGTTCACCTTCACATCCCCATTTACCTTCGCTACCGATAGAAATCAGATGATTCTTATCGAGCGAACGGATCAGCTTGCTCGCTTCACCCAGCCACTTTTCGAAAGCAGGCAACTGCTCTTTGCTGAAAGCACGAGGCTCATTACCTATCTGCCATGACATGATAGCCGGGTCATCCTTATACTTCTTCTTTGTATATCTGTTGGTTCTCGTAAGTATGAATTTCACATAATCATAGAAAAGCTGATGCGCCTTTTCGCAGGATGCATATTTGGCGACGAAGTTCATGAAGGCAGGATATCCATCTTCGTTAGGACGGGGAGCCTGGCCCAAACCAGCCTGCTCCAGGTAATAGCCATAACCGCCACTCCATTCCCAGGAATTGTTCAGATAGAGCACGGCCAGCATCTTGCGTTTGCCCATCTCCATCAGCAGATAGTCAAGACCGGCAAGAATCGTATCATTATAAACGCCCGGAGCTTCCTGCAGCGTCGGCTCAACCTTGGTCTTCACTCCTCGCTTTCCATCAGAGCCCACCAGGATGCGGAGGTTGTCAATGCCCATCTCCTTCATCTTATCGAGTTCCTTGCAGAGACGCTCGCGGTTGCCGCCCTGTCCTTCTGAACCGAGGATGGCACCATACCAGAAATTGGTACCTACATAATAATAAGGTTTTCCGTCGCGAACGAAATGTCCGTCCTTTACCTGCACAAAGTTTGACTTCGCAGAGATATTGCATGTAGCCAATGCCATCATCAATAAAACAAATATCTTCTTCATTTATTTATTAAGTTTACAGTTTAAAGATTCATTTTCGGTTGCAAAGATACGAAATAAGGGCAAAAAAGCATGATACTTTTTTGCCCTTTCTACATATAAATCTAAACTATGCTTATTTATTATTGCTTTTTCTCTATTTTTCTAAGGTTTCGGATAGATTTTCAGGTAATCTTCCATCCCTTCGGCTGCTCCCTGCATCACACCTTTAAATATATAGGAGTCAGAAACTACCTGCTTCTTTCTGTCGAAGATGGTCATGTGAGGAAGAGGCTGCACATTGATATCCCAGACATACGGGATAAGACCAGCCTTCATCATTTCGGCAGTCACAGCACCATACCAAGCCATCATACTCTCATTGTGCTTCTCCTGATTACCACCGAAGAGAGAGGCATCCTTACGGTTGGCACCATATTCACCGATGACTACCGGATAGCCCAGATCTACAAACTTCTGTTTCATCTTCATCACCTGATTGGTGATATGCTGGTAGGCATCCACGTTCTTATTATTATACCAGATGGTGTTTACGGTTCGACCCTGGTCATCGGCAGGCGCATGTTCTTTCCAATAAAGAGCCACCTTGCCCCAATCGGCATCTTTGTCCATCAAGGTAAATATATAAGGATCGTAGAAATGAACCTCTGCCATCAGACGATTCTTCGCATTATCTTTCAGACGGGTGATATCGTAAGAATCCTTGGCTGCCAAATCAATCTCGGTCTTTGGAGTCTGTACGATGAGCACACGGCTGGCATTATTACCACCGGTAGCACGGACGGCATCGATAAACACCTGTTCGTATGCCAGGAGACGGTCGGCAAACTCCTTACTATCAGGAGCCAGCATGTCACCTTGAACCTGCGGACTGGCGCCTCCCACTCCCGGTTCGTTGAGGGCAGCAAAGAGAACCCGCTGGTCATACGTCTTGAATTCTTTTGCTATATTCGTCCACAGCTTGTGGAACATCTCCTTATATTCTGTCACATTCGCCCCACTGGTAAAGGCATCATGCTCCATCCATCCGCCATCCCAGTGTTCGTTGATGATGACACAGAGACCGGCATTGAGACCATAGTTTACGATTTCCTTGATTCGTTTCATCCAGACAGGATCTATGGTCATATTCTCCTTATCCGTAAGATGTCCAGCCACCCAGGATGTAGGGATGCGAAGACTGTTGAACCCCTGCTGTTTCAAACTCCGGATATAGCTCTCAGTAGTCTTATCATTCTGCCATGAAGTTTCCGACTTCAGTCCAGCCTGATTGGTAAAGACATCGTTCCAGTCGCACGCCTCCATCGTATTACCCAGGTTGACTCCTGGAGCCATATAGTGAGCCAGTTCGGTAGCCGTGAGTTTCATTTTCGAGATACGGTCATCCACTGGTTTAACCTGTGCGCCAGCCCAAGCAAAATGAGCGGCAGCCAATATAATCATAACTATCTTCTTCATATATCAATCTAACATATTATCGGGTTTTGAAGTTATCATGTTGCAAAGATAGCGAAAAAACTGTAGCGTGAATGTATACTTTTGATAAAAGGATAGGTATATTATGTTAGGATGTACGATATTTGCACAAAAAAAGGACGCACATCAGAGAAAAATTCCCCTGATATGCGCCCACACCTACTTTATATCAAACTAGTTTAATTAACATGATATTTTATCAACCCCGGCATCGGAGCTTTCAATATCTGGGAAATCTTGAGATGAAACTCATCCTCCATCACATTTCTCAAAGGTGATTCAAAGTAATGAGCTATGCTTCCAACAAAACCAAGCATCGGGATTTCTTCTTCCAAGGATGAATGCCATGCCTTCATGCCTGGCTCCAACTGGCTTATATCCTCGGTGCTCGCCTTGACATATTTAATATAAGGTGTGAGATTCTTTGCGTAGAACTGATTAAAACTCTCCAGTATCATACGATAGAGAGCCATCGCTTCATTCAGTTCGTCAGTCCCGTTCTCGTGTTTCTCACCTTCTGCTATCTGTTCTGAGATAAAAGGACAGATGGAAGCCAGAAAGCGATTGGCAAGCGGCTGTCTGTACACCTTATTAATAATAGTAGGATAATCCAAGCCCGACCAGGCAAGATATTTATTCTTTAGCGATACAGGCAAAGTGCCCTTGAAGATACCATTGAGGAAAAGTTTGCCGATTACTGCCCCACTACCCTCATCGCCCAGGATATATCCCAACGGAGGCGTGTTCATCACAATCTTCTCTCCATCGTAAAGACAACTGTTGGCACCGGTTCCCAAAATACAGGCGATACCCGGTTTCTTGCCAAAGAGGGCACGGGCTGCTCCCAGCATATCACCTTCTGCCTCAACCTTGGCTTCGGGAAAAGACTGCTGCAAGAGTGATTTCATGCGAGACTTCATCGCCTCGGTTACTCCACTGCCATAAAAGAAAACCTCCTGAGGCTGCTCTGACAGAACAAGTTCCTTACACAATACATCCAATATCTCGGCATCACTCTGATGAATCGGACTGATGCCCTGCGTCTTACAGGTAACCATCACGTTACCCTGTTCATCAACCAGAGCCCAATCGGTCTTGGTACTGCCACTATCTGCTATGAGTATCTTCATATTCTTATCTGATTAATTAACGTATCCTTTGACGTTGCAAATGTAATCAATTTATATGAAAAATGCAAAAGATAATCCTAAAAATCGAACGTAAAGGTGCTAATATATCAAAAAAGGCGATTTTCTCTTTGCTTTTTCACGAATTATTAATAACTTTGCAGTCAAATTTACTAAATATGAAGAAGAGACTATACATCATAATTCTGCTGATGGTGGCATTCGTGCTGCCAAGCAACGCAGTGCTCAAGGAAGCCAACCTGGACACAACGCTCTATATGCTGCGTACAGAATTGACCAACTATCACATAGACTTGGAGAAACAGAACCAAGCTGCCAAGGCTCAACAGTTGGCTGTGATTCAGGAACTCATCAGTATTGTGAAACAGGCTGACCAGAACTCCATCATGCTCTATTCGCAGCGCAATGGGTATATTTTCGACATGACTTATGCCTGTCATGAGGCTACAGAGCAGTTTAAGAAGTTTAAGACGAAGGCTGTTCCTTTCCGCCAGATGATCAAGAAGAACAATGTTGAGGTGGCTCGTTTCGATTCGCTCATCAACTATCTCTACGGCATGAACACCATGTTTCTCAGCGAAGAAGCACAGGTAAACAGAAACGTTGACCTGACTCTGGCAGTCAATATCCGCCGCCAGCTGGTAGAGAAACAGAAACAGCTGCAAGCCTATGTACAGGCTTACGACCGAACCGACCGTAAGTTACAGGCACTCAACGACTATGCCAACCGCAGATACGAAGATATCCAGAACAGCATCTTCAATAATGGAGGCGACAACTATCTGCGTATACTTCGCAATATCAGCATGAACTATAAGGAGGCGAAGACATCTGTAACCGAGAAATACAAGCCCGTACCGGGCATGATGTCGCAATGGGATGTACGTATCATCTTCATCCTCTTCGGTATCATCATCTTCTGGGGTCTCATCTCCATCTTCCTCAACCTCTTTACCATCCGCATCGTGATTACCCAACTCATGAAGCATGGTATGTTCGAGAACAGAAAGGAAAGCTTTATGGCTAAGCGTCCATGCCTTATCATGGCGATGACGGTAGTAACCTTCGCAGTCATTCTGGGAATCGTAAGAATGGCGGTTACCCAGAACTTCGTGATTATGGCAAGCCAGCTGCTGGTAGAATATTCCTGGCTGGTTGGCGTTATTCTGGTATCCATCCTGCTACGTGTAGACAACGATAAGATCAAGAATACCTTCCGTATCTATTCGCCATTGATGCTGGTAGGTTTCACCGTTATCGTGTTCCGTATCATCCTGATACCAAACGACCTGGTAAACCTCATCTTTCCACCAGTCCTTCTGCTCTGCGCTCTCTGGCAGTGGAATGTGATTGGCAGAAAGCACAACCAGGTATTACGCACCGACAAGACATACGCATTCATATCGCTTGCCGTATTCGGAGTAAGTACCATTTTTGCCTGGACAGGTTTCACACTGCTTGCCGTCCAGCTTATCATCTGGTGGACCATGCAGCTTACCTGCGTGCTTACCATCACCTGTTGCGAAGGATGGCTCAGCGTATATGCCAAGCGTAAGAAGTTGGCTGACAAGGCGATTACCGACAAATGGCTGTATCGCTTTATCTATAAGGTATTGCTCCCTATTTCAGGCGTACTCTCGTTCATCATCTCTATCTATTGGGCTGCAGATGTATTCAACATGAGTGATACGACATGGGAGATATTCAACAAGGATTACATCAAGACCAGTAACTTCACTGCATCGCTTTTCAGTATTTCAGAGGTAGCTTGTCTGTACTTCCTGTTCAACTACATCAACATTACTTCTGTAGATTTCATGCGTCATCACTTCGAGAAGGCAGACCCGGCGTCGGCTGCTTCAAAGATTGTGATGTTCAAGAACGTGATGCAGGTGATTATCTGGGGTATCTGGCTGCTGATAGCCCTGAATGTGTTCCAGGTAGGAAAATCATGGCTGCTAGCTATCTTTGCCGGTTTATCAACTGGTCTGGGTTTTGCATCAAAGGATATTCTCGAGAACATCTACTACGGCATCTCTCTGATGATGGGCCGTGTGAAGGTGGGTGACTATATTATCTGTGATGGCACCCGTGGTAAGGTAAGCAGTATCAGTTATACCTCTACGATGCTGGAGGCTACCGACGGTTCGGTCATA
>ULPC01041648.1_pt1 | contig 16562 bp, 9 predicted proteins | sample 1953181 | NCBI WGS metagenome assembly ULPC01 (sample SAMEA4835620, study PRJEB28245) | human gut metagenome | biome: gut microbiome; material: fecal sample | place: Denmark | collected 2008
TATAGTTCATAGTTTCAGCTGTTGACTCTCGATTGAATCGAGAGGGACGGTGGTTCTTTACTAATCAATACAGTTTGCTTGTGTGCAAATACGTCATACCCCATTATCAGGTGGTTATTGCGGTGAGGTCCCACCTCTTCCCATTCCGAACAGAGAAGTTAAGCTCACTTGCGCCGATGGTACTGCAATGCAATGCGGGAGAGTAGGTAGCCGCCTCCTTTCAATTTCAGAAGCCTCGATTACGAAAGTAGTTGGGGCTTTTTTGTTTTTCCCACAGTTCTGCTTTCTTATCGCCCAGCTTTTTCCCACAGCTCCTCCCAGCTCCTTTACCTTTTTACCCTTTTACCTTTTTACCTTTATATATTTTTCTCTCAAAAATTATGGTGAATCTTCTTTAGTGATGTTTAAGTATAAAATGTTAATGAATGGTGGATTTTCATTATAAAATTAGCAAAATTACGTACTAAAATGTTATTTTCCACTAAAAAGTTACGAAAAATACCCCCCCCTATTCATTTTTTTTATTACCTTTGCACCAAGAAAATGCGAACTATCATGTAAACGATTAATTTATATAATTACCTATTTTTATAATAAAAGCGAAAAAAAATAGATTTAACTAAACTCTTTTAATAGATGGTGAAACGATTAATTTTAGCAACAGTGTTACTTATATTTGTATCGCTAGCTAATTATGCGCAAATCACGGGAGTCAAGTCCAACCTCTTATATTGGGCTACAACAACTCCTAATCTCGGTGTCGAGACTGCTTTAGGCAAGAAGCATACCGCTCAGTTATTCTTTGGCTTCAATCCTTGGAAACAGTCCGGTGGCGACCAGTCAAGCCTTCGTCATTGGCTTTTGCAACCAGAATACCGTTACTGGTTCTGTCAGAGCTTCAATGGCTGGTTCTTGGGTGTTCATGCCATGGGCGGACAGTTTAATGCAGGAGGAGTGAAGTTACCCCTTGGCATTTTCAAATCACTACGTGACCATCGCTATGAAGGATGGTATGTAGGTGGTGGTGTGACCGCTGGTTATCAATGGCCTCTTTCCAAGCACTGGAACCTGGAAACCTCTGTAGGTTTCGGATATGATTATATCCAGTACGACAAGTTCAAGTGCGGTGCCTGTGGCGAGAAGGAGAAGTCATCTCATGACAACTACGTGGGTCCTACCAAGGCAGCCATTTCTCTTATTTATATGTTGTAACTCATTAAACATAATCTATGAGTATGAAAGATTTTAAGAACTACATATTATTATTCAGCTCTCTTTTGATGGCTATGCCTCTTGCAGCCCAGGATTGCAAGAGTCTCAAGTTGGCTGCCGATAAGATTCAGGTATCTAATGTACAGATGTCTCATCATAATGACCGGGTTACGGTTGCGATGGATCTGAATCTCGATTCCCTGGATCTCCCTACCAACAACCAGCTTGTCTATACTCCGATGATCAAGCATAAGGGAGAGTTGCTCAAGATGCCTGAGATTGTTATCAACGGTAGAAGACAGCAGATTATGTTTGACCGAGGGGTTGGAAAGAAACAGTTGCAGCTTTCACCTCAGGCTTTGGTGGTGAAGCGAGACAACAAGAAGCAGCAGACCGTGAAGTATCTGGCATCCGTTCCTCTGTCTTCCAAGGTAAGGAACTACGATCTCGAAATTCACGAAGACCTCTGCGGTTGTGGTGATCTGCAGGATGGCAATGATTTCACGGTTTCTCGCTGTCGCCAGCCGGTAGCTTCTTTCGTCCGTCCGGAGGTAGAGGCAATCAAGGTCCGTCATCTGGATAAGCGCGCTTATATCGATTTCCCGGTAGACCGTATAGAGCTACATGCCGACTACCGTCGCAATCCGGCTCAGTTGGACAGCATCGTAAGAACCATCAATGCCCTGAAAGATGATAAGAACCTGGAGGTGAGTGGCATCAACATTCATGGTTATGCATCACCTGAGAGTCCTTACACCCATAATGATTATCTGGCAAAGAACCGTGCCAAGACGCTGACCGAATATGTCCGCCGGATGGTGAAGTTGCCAAACAACCTCTTCACGGTTTCTTCTACTCCAGAGGATTGGGATGGTCTGATAGCTTATATTAAAGGTAGCAACCTGGAGCATAAGGATGCCATTCTGGCGATTATTGCAGACAAGAGTCTGAATCCGGATGCCCGCGAGTTGAAGATTAAGAAGCAGTATCCTTCAGAGTATCGCTTTATGCTCGACACCTGGTATCCAGCCCTCCGCCATTCCGACTACCACATTACTTATAAGGTGAAACCTTTCGATGTGGAAGAGGCAAAGGAGATTATCAAGACCAAGCCACAGCAGTTGAGCCAGGAAGAGATGTTCATGGTAGCCCAGACTTACGAGCCAGGCAGCAAGGAGTTTAATGATGTGATGGAGATTGCCGTCCGCATGTTCCCGGAGAATGAGACTGCGAATCTGAATGCAGCCATAACCCGCTTGAATGCCGGTAATGCAGATGATGCGAAACAATATCTCGACAAGGCAGGAACCAGTGCCGATGCCCAGAATGCCCGAGGAGTCTATGAGATGCTGAAGGGCAACGAGAAGCAAGCTCGTTATTATCTGGAGCAGGCTGCCAAGGCAGGTGTTGCTTCTGCAAAAGAAAATTTACAGAATCTATAAAGTTATACATACTGTCTGTTTAGGTTAATATAGCTATTCCTTAGGGCCAGGGCACTGCCCTGGCTTGGGACAGGCTCCTAGCTCAGGCAAAACTTTTCTAAGTACAACTTCAGAAAGTGACTCAAATATTAACGTATTAGATGATTTGTAAACCAAATATATAAAAATGTAATATGATTAGATTTTTAAGAACGTTTATAACGTAAAGAAATAATTATTAATAACAACTATAATAACTTACAAGATGAAGAAAACTTTATTATTTTCCGTTGCATTGGCGGGGCTGATGCTCGGTTCTTGTTCAAGTAGTGATGATCTGAATGGTGGTGGAACTGGAAATCCAGGTTTTAACAAGGATGGTAATGGATTTATGTCCATCTCTGTTAATCTCCCAACTCGTTCTGGCAGCACAACACGTGCAGAAAATGACGAGTATGAGGACGGATTGTTATCAGAGTATGAGGTAAAGAATGGTATTTTGGCTTTGTTTGATGCATCAAGTAAGACATCAGAAGGCGATTATACATTGCTTGCTGCTTACAAATTGGATTTGACAGATTCTGAACTTGATACTGATAACGATAACATCACATCTACTCATAGTGTTGTTACTCAGATTAAGTCAACAACAGCTACTGATGTTTATGCGCTTGTCCTTTTGAATGATAATGGTATTCTTACAGCAAGTGATGGTAAATTGCTTCAGAATGGTACGACAGATTTAACAGGCAAAACTTATAATGATATTTTGGCCCTGACCACAGAAAATGCGATGACTAGTACAGGTTTCTTTATGGCAAATGCTCCTGTCAGTGCAACTCCAGGTAATGCCTCTGCACCTGATGGTAAGTATACATTTCTAAGGTTGATTTGAGTAAGATTAAAGAAACTAGAAATGAGGCTATCAATGACCCTGCCGTTTCTGTATTCGTAGAGCGTGGTGTTGCAAAGGTTAGCTTGAACTCAACTCCTTCAGGAAATACTACAGAAGATAACCTTCCATACGAATTCAATGGTTGGGTACTTGATAATACAACCAAGTCTTCATACATTGTTCGCAATATGGGAACTGGTGCTGGTACTTATCTGAAATACTCTTCAGAGAAGTTTGGCACAACTCTTAATTCTCGTTTTGTAGGTGATACCAAATTGGGTAATACATCAAAGCAGCCAGATGTTGCCTTGTATCGTACCTATTGGTGTGTAGACCCAACATATGCCCAGACATTTGATGCAGCAACTCATAAAGCTAACTTCAATACAGTAACTTCTGCTGCAGAGGTAACAAGTTGGCTTACATCAGGTAAGTATGTTTATTGCCATGAAAATACATTTGATGTAGCCCACATGGATTATTCAAATACTACCCGTGCTTTGGTTAAGGTTACATTTAATAATGGTAATAAATTCTATACCAATAATGGAGCTAATGCTATCCTTGATACAGATGGCAAGCGTGATGATGCAGTTATGTCATACGTATTAGGTACAGATATTAACATTGTTGATTTGAAGAAGTACTTGTCAGACAACCAGAAACCTACAGGTACAGTTACTTGGTCAAAGGCAGACTTCGATCTTACATGGGCTACAACTCCTGATAAAGATGGTATCTTGAAGGTTACAGATATTAAACTTTCTGCTACAGGTAAAGCAAAACTTAATGTTAGTTCTCCAGACTTTACTGGTTGGGATGCCATTAAGGATCAGCTTAATACAAACCGTGTAATCCGTCAGTATGACAATGGTGCTTCTTACTATGAGGTAAGAATCAAGCATTTTGCAGGTGATGATGCTGGTGCTGGTGATCTTGCCCCATGGAATACATGGGAGACAGTTAAGCCATCTGCATCAGAAGCTTATCCTGGTAATAAGGAGCAGAACTATTTGGGCCGTTATGGATTGGTTCGTAACAACTGGTATGACATTGATGTTACTGCTATCAAGAAGATCGGTTCTCCTGTTGTTCCAGATATCACTACAGATAATACTCCAGATGATAACATCGATGCTTATATCTCTGCAAAGATTAATGTTCTCTCTTGGGCTAAGCGTACACAGAGTACTATCCTCGGAAAGTAATTTGATTAAGATAAATATAGAAATAATAATTGATTAGCGATATGATAGCGCAGAAGATAAATAAATGGTTGAAGGGTGTCATGGCTGCTGCCATGACCCTGACAGTCGTCACCTCGTGCCACGATATGTGGCACCAGGACTACAGCGATTGTCCTAATGGTGTATATGTGAAGTTTAAGTATGATTACAACCTTCAGCGTGCCGACATGTTCAACGACCATGTTGGACAGGTAACGCTGTATGTATTCGACGAGAACGGAAACTATATAACCCAACAGACCGAGACGAATTCTGCGCTATCATCGCCTCTCAAAGACCCAAATTATGTGATGCACGTCGAGAACCTGCAGCCAGGTAAATATCAGTTCCTTGCCCTTGCCGGACAGAATGCTTACGCCGACCAGTTAACTTCAGGCCGTGCCAAGTTCGTTCGTACCGCTCCATCGGCTACAGGAGATAAGATGCAGAAACTGGAAGTGAATCTCGATCATGAAAATAGGGGAGAGTATGATGAGGTTGTCAACAACAGCCTTCCTCTCGATACCCTCTGGCATGGTAAACTGCTGGAGGCAGTAGAGGTATCATCCTCAAAACCTTCTTATGCAACCATCCCTCTGGTGCGTGATACCAAGAAGATCAATGTGGCGCTTCGTGACCTTGACTCTCCACAGGATATGGATGTCAACGACTACACGATGACCATCGAAGACCATAATGCCCGCATCCTTTGGGATAACTCTCTCGATGAGAGCCGTAAACTCATTTATACCCCTCATGCTACATGGAATACGGTAGATGAGGACGAGCAGGGCAAGACTGCCCATGCTGACTTTATGACTTCCCGCATTCTGAAACACGAAGATTACAACCAGGATGGCCGACTCCTCATTAAGAGTAAGGAGACCGGAAATATGGTAGTCAATGTAGATCTGCCAGACCTCTTGAGTCGTCTTCGCACCAGCGAGGAGTACAGTTACAGTGCACAGGAATTCCTAGACCGTGCCTACGATTACAAACTTCAGTTCTTTATTCAGGGTGGCAAGCTCAAGTATTGTTACATCACCATCAGTGTGAATGTACTGAGTTGGAGTAAGCGCATCCAGTTCGAAGAACTCCATTAACATGTCCTACCCGGCTTTCAGCAAGCCGATATAAAAAGAAAGTGTATGTTTAAAATGAAAACTATAACCCTCTCATTGCTAGCCCTTTTGCTGGTTATGTCGTTTGCATCCTGTGCAAGTGACACTACTAGTGATTTGCCTCTGCCAAGCAAAGATATGAAGGCATATCTGCAGGTAAAGGTAACGGTGGAAGGTAGTGGAGATACACGAGCGAGTAGGGCAACTACAGAACCTAAAGGAGGTGAAGATGGAAATGGAAGAGAACCAGGAATCAATAAAGAAAATGAAGTCAATTCTCTTGCTGTCTTACTATATAAATCTGATAATAATGACCTGTCGGAAGATGATGCTAAAATAGATTATGTTTATACATTTACCAATTTAAAGGCGGAAACTCCTACTTCCGGCAGAGATGCAACTTATACTACCGTTCCAAAAGAAATAGATGCTGCAATTGTTGGCAAGAATTATCATGTTATAGTGATAGCCAATGCAGACGATATGACTTCCAGATGTAAAGGAAAGAAGATAAGTGAAGTAAGAGATTTGCAAATGTCGAAGGTGTGCACCCGAGATGCTGATATTACAAAGTTCTCAAACTTCATCATGTCATCAAAGAATGATGCTAAGATAGATTTCAAAACGGAAGGTTCAGAAACAGATCCGTATCAGGTAACTGTTGACATCGAGCGCCTGGCTGCCCGTATCGACATCATTCCAAATGCTACTTTTGATGGTACCAGTCAAGGTTATTATTATAACGTAATGGATGGTACGAATGTAGTAGGCGGTTTTAAGCTCGAATCTGTTACTCCTACCAAGGTTATGACAAAGGGAGAATACCTGATTAAGCGAGTTTCTTCAGATGCAGCTGTATCTACAGTTACTTATTACGGTGAAGAAGAAATGAATCCTACAACCAAGGCTTCTACTAATTATGTGGTTTGTCCATGGACAAATATTCATACTTCGACAACTCTGAGTAATGCCGAGGGTCCTACATCTTTATATAATGTAAAGGAGACAACTTCTACCAGTACAACAGTAGAAACTGCATCATACATCCTCGATTATGTGATGGAGAATACGACCACCGATAATGCCGAGGCTTATTCTACTGGCCTTATCTTTAAAGGCAAGTATTACGAGTCTTCCGAATGGGATGCAACAAAACATCGTCCGATTGCAGGTGCAAAAGGTACTGAAAAGGAATATACCTATACGCTCCGTCATAGCGACCCTTCAGGAAGTGGAACCACCGCTGACCCGATGCATTTTGGTGTAGTCCGCAACAACATCTATCAGGTAAAGGTAGATGGTGTAGAAGGAAAGTCTAAAGGTATCAAGTTGACCATACATGTAGTCCCTTGGGCACATTACGACCATGGGGAAGTAATATATTAAACTCTAAGATTAATTTACAAAGTATAACTAAAATGAGAAAACATATAATGAAATATATGGCGTGTCTGGTGATGCTGCTTCTGACTTTTGCAGCATGTTCGCCAGATAGTGATGCTTCTGATCCGGGAAGTACCACCAACAAGACATATACTCTCCATTTTAATCTGTCTCCAGTATCAGGAAGTTCTGCTTCTTCCCGTGCAGAAACTTATACTGCAGGAAAGCCCAATTCATGGGATGACGGTTCTAAAGAAGAGAACATGAAGAGTTGGACAGTTGTCTTTGTAAAGTCTGATGGAACGGTAGCGAAAGTTGTTAAGCAGCCATCCGTAGCTGAAGGCAAAGATAAGGAAGATGATGTAACAGTTACCGGTTTGGAAGCAGGAACTTATTCGGTCTATTCTTTTGCCAATATATCAGATGCAGAACTCGGTACGATTACGGAGGGTTCTCGTTCTCCTGACTTCGATTCCAAATCATTTGCTATCAATGGTAATGATATGGATATTAAAGCGAAGGGTATTCCTATGAGCAATAAACAGGAGGTAACTATCGGCTCTGACGGCCAACCGAATGTTAAGAAATTATATGTAGTAAGAATGCTATCCAAGATTACGCTCAAGTTCCGCAATATGACAGGTCAAGATATTACCGTAAATAATGTGAGTATCAGTGATATTACAAGCAATCCTGCTGCAGGAACAGGAAATATCATGTTGCTTCCTAAAACGTCTGTTTCATCTGCGAATGTTGCCCAAACGCCAAATTTGGTAGAGAATGCTAAAAGTGATGATTTTACACATGCGATTACATCTGGTTTGACAATAGCCAAGAACACAACCGATTATGATACAGATAACAGCCGTTCTGTTTCATTCTATGTCAACGAGAGTCAAGCCGGCAATGCTTATCCTTACTTTGTAGTAACGCTCGAAACGAGCGTTGGTTCACAGAGATACTTCATGTATACCGACTGGAATCAGATAGCCCGCAACGACCATCATGTCTTAAAGTTGGCACTGAGCGATTACAAGCTACGTCTCAAGGTAGAGGACTTTGGATCTATCGGTTCGACTCCGTCATTGAAAGATGACGGAAAACAGCTCAATCTCATTTTCCATGATTTAGAGGAGTTCCATATCGTTCCTTCTGTTACAAAGTATAGTGATGGCTCATCTGTCTCTTTCACTGATCTTGAGTGGAAGAGACTCTCGGAATCGGAGACTGGAGCAGAATCAAAAGCCTTCTTGATTCCACCATATATCGTTTCTAGCAAAGATAGAATAGAGGCAGAAACCTTAGGTGAGTTAGGCAAGAAGATAGGGCCAATCATCTATCTGCTTTCTGTGAAAGTTAATGATGGAGTTGATTCACCAACGCTGGTATATCGGGTAGCCATCTCTCAGGATTTAACTTGGTACTCAGCAAGGCGCCATAACGGTGCATTTTGGATATGTAAACAATAATACTAATATTAAAAAACATTTAAGCTTATGTTTAAGTCTAAGATTTTTAATAGTGTAATGAGATATATGTTGGTAGCAATGCTTGCATTGCTGCCAAATACTATATGGGCTATACCTGAACAGACTTTTACGAGTTTGGCTAGTGGTAATACTGCTACAATTTCTAGTTTTGACCAATTTTTGACAACGGAAGATTACTCAGCTTGGTATGTATATGATGCAGATGATAAATTAGTGGATATTTCTTCATGGAATGCTACTGATACTTGGAATTTTCGATCTTTTTCTAATGAAAAGAATTATTGGAAAGTAGGTAAGCCTTTGGGAGTAGATCCTTGGCGTAGTGTTAAGATAACTACTGCTGGTGAAGATATTTCTAATTATAAGATAGTTCTTTTAGTATCTTCTAGCGATGCATTTTTTAATGCACCTTCTGAAGCAACTGCAGAAAAGAAATTCACTTTTAAATTAGTATCAAAGGATAAACTTCCTACTTTTAAGACATACTCTGGTTCAAACAGTGCAGAGAAATTAGTAACTGTTGCTGATGCAGATTTGCAAGGTGGTTCTATTTCTATTACTGATTTAGGTGAAACACTTGCAGACTTTGGCATTTGGGATAAAAGTGCGGATTCTAAAGGCTTAATGTTAAGCAAGTATCCTTTCTATCTCCGCCTATCTGTTGTTGATAAAGATGGAAATCCCGTTACAGATCTCAGTGGTTTTACTTTAAAAAGAAATGGTAATATAATTTCTGATACTCAATTAGGTGATCATGAGTGGGGGCTAGCATGTTATAAAAATGCTAAAGGCGTATATTGTCTTCGTGATAAGAAAGAAAATTATTTAGTTTCTTTCTCAGATCTCAACTTTACCATATCTTGTCCTAGTGATAAGAATATCAATGATTATAACGTTGTGGTATATGTTGGTAATGAACAACCAAGTATTTCTGGCAATCTGATTATGGAAGAACCTACATTAGTAGGTAGGGTAAACTATACCATTTTAAGTCAATCCACATTTGATGCAATTAAGTTGACTACTCCTTCTGGAGAGCCTACAGGTACTGCAGTCCGTAATGTTTCTTCCATTGTTTTAGGAACTAATTTAAATGTAGATCTTACTTCTGGAGATAATTTGAAGTTTATCAAGGAACAGTTAGGTTTATCTGAAACTGAGAATTTTGGCAAGTTATATGTTCGTTGGGCTATTAAAAAGAAGGATGGCTCAGCCATTACTGGTGTATCTTCTAAAGGTGCCCTAAAGCAACAGGAAGGTATGTACTGGACCTGGTATTCAGATGATGCATCAAGTTCTTTTGCTAATGCATTGAATGCTCATTTTGTGGTTCCAGAAGGACTGGATATTAATAATGTTGACATTTCTTGTGTCATCTCAGATGAAACGCCAACCACAGAGTATGGTTTTGTAACAAAAGAACCTGCTTTGAAGGCAAAGTTTAATGTGCAGCTTTTGGATAAGTACAGCATGCCTTTCAATCATTATGTAGGCCATGCTAATACTGCATTTGACGAAAAGGGTATGCAGCAGACTGCTGAATGGGAGTACTATGTCTATGTAAAGGAAGCTTCTGAAGAAATAGAATTGGTATTGCCATTCGATGAGTATGAAAATAGCGGAAAAGATCTTGAACCACAAGGCTATTTCAGATGGTATGATTTAAAGACTGATTTAGCTAGTAATAATTTACGTCAAAACTCTGGAACAAAACCGACTCTTCTGAATTCTATAATATCAGGAGGAAAGAACTATGGTTTGTTTGCTTACAAACTTCAAAAGGCAGATAGACCATGTAGCGATAATATCGGTGTTACATATACTGCACCTGCAGAAGCTTCGACTGAAGGATGGGCTGGTGAAGATATTGCTTGTGATGTAAGCCGCTACATTGATGGTCTGGATGCTACAAAAACGTATCTTGTGCATGAGCCTACGCTCTCTATCAGATACATTTTTCATATCCGTTCTGCCAAGCAGTTAGCAGACGATATTATGAATACGGCTATAGGAAATAACCCTAAAAGAGCAGGTTATAGAACTTATGAGGATGGAAAGTTTTTGACAGTCGGTATGAAGGATAATAGTTCTACTGTAACCCTTCGACTTGATTTGTCTGATGCTACAAAATATTATTTCCATCCATTAGTAAATGGCGTATATAAGAATGATGGAGCTTTTTATGGTTTCACTAAACGAGTATATTATGCAGCTGAAAAGGATAAACTCGTAGAATCCGACTTCGATAAAACAAAATTATGTAAGGCAACTAAGGTTGAATGGTGGGCGTATGATAAGACCAAGACTTATTGTCGAAACCTGGGGACAGAGACTAATCGTTTCTTTGAGTTGACGATGAATAAGCTCAACGGCAACTGGATGCCTGCATCTTTGTCTGGGTCAGATAAGAAATTTACATTTGAATACGGAGATCCTGTATACATCGTTGCGTATGCTATGGATGAAGAAAATCATCGTTGCCCTATTGCCAACTTTGATGTTCGATTCATGAATAATCATCCGATGACTAAAGAGGAGATCGTTAAAAATGGATTGAATAACAGACTGATTAGTTATCTTGATGAGCATTATAAAATGGCTACTAAGCCTATTACATTTGATGATGATGATGTAGAACAGACAGTGGCTGCTCCTACAAGTCCGGATGACAACCAGGACCGATTACCATCTAAATGGGATCGCCGTGCTTATAGTTTCGTATATCGTGATCTGATTGACTACGATGCTTCTTGGTGGTGGAATAACCTGGGGGAAATCGGTCATTCTCCACTTCATGGAGATTATTGCTTGTATAAGTCTGCAAATGTACCAGATATTTCCGGTGTAGCAAATGGAAGTCCAAATAATGGTTATCTTTGGTGGACTGATGGAAAGTTATATGATAAGACTTATGAGATGACCAATGGTTCTCAATATGGTCATTTCCTCTATGTGGACGCATCAGATGAAAGTAGAAAAATTGCTGCTGCAGATTTCACGGCAGATCTTTGTACAGGACAGCAGCTTATCGTCATAGCGGGAGTTGCTGACATGACAATTGCAGGAACCAAGCCACAGATTATGTTTAAACTATTTGGTGTTAATAAAGATGTCAATGGTGAGATTGTTGATAAACACCTAATACATAGTTTTTCATCTGGTGATTTTAAGACTAATGTAGAAGACTTGAAACCGGCAACTTGGTACCAGGTATATGGTAAGATTACTTTGCAAAAAGAGGAAAATGTAGAAAAGTATTCTGATTTCCGGTTGGAGATAGATAATTACTGTCAGAATACAAATGGTGCTGACTATGCCATAGATGACATACGTATCTATATCGAATCGGCTAAGGTTCAGGTGATTCAGGAGAAGCCTATTTGTGATGGTGCTGCAACGGGAAATATCAAGCTGAAGATTCGTGCTATCCATGAGGCTTTGAATGCAATTACCGGACATAAAGGACAGACTAAAATATACTTCCGTTTTGTCGATGAGAATGGAAAGCCTGTAGAAGGTACTGATGAGAGTAATCCTTACTATCAGACAATACAGAATCATACTTCAGATGCATCAAAGAAAATTACTTACAAGAGCAATAAATATGGAGCTGTTGACGTATTCGATTCAGAGGGAACTTGCAACCAGTATACTATAGATGGTACTCCTATGATCGAGAAGGATAGCGAAGGTGAAACTTATATCGTTATCAGTAATAGATATTATCCTCTTGAAGTAGGTAAGAAGTATTACGTATCTGTTGCTACAGAAACTCCTGACGCAACAGGCAACTCTAATTGGGGTTCACCTGCTGAAGTCTGCTCGTTGTACAGTAACTGGTTTGAAATGGTTAGCCAGACTCCTATCATTACAGATGTTAAAGGTAATGTCGTAACGGATTATAAGATTCCTTGCGATGCTGGTGATGACTATGAGATAAAAATCAAGGGACAATTGGTTACAACTGACCCTAATACAGGTGGTAAGATAACATTGGATGGTGTTAAGTTCATCTGGTATCTTGATGGTACGGGTGAAGCAAACAAGTTGAATACTGTTGCTAGCAACGAAATTACTATCTTTAAGAAGAAGATTACATTGGGTGAAAATCATCAGATATTTATGAAGCCTGAAGGTAATGATAATGATGGCTATATTGAATATACTGCGCCAAATGGTAAAAAGTATCTGTTGTGCCCAAGTGCAATACCAGTACCATTGCGTGTAATGAAGGATGGACCACAGCTTAACTTCGGTTTCAATGATGTGGATTATCCATTCAATGACGGCAGTTATGAAGCATCGCTTCGTATCGGTTTGCCACAGCTGGAGAAGTTGAAGGCTTCTAATGGATATTTGAAGGTACCTCTTCATAGTGCTACGATGAGAGATGGAACAGCTATTACTGAACCTCTTACTTTCATTGATGACAATGGTACTTCTGCTGACGCTTCTACAAAGGTGTATGTTGCATCTACAAATGACCCTTTATGGGAAAAGAAGCTGAATACACTGGTTGCCACATTGGAGAAATCTGAGTTGCCAGCTTTTGATAAAAAGACTCAGGCTACTCTCAACCTCAAGTTTGATGATGCTGCAGTTGCTGATTTCCACGAAGGATATTACTATGTTCTCCGATTCGTTTACGAGAAGAGAGCTGCTTCTGCGGGAACTACCAACTGCCCTGGCGAGTCTTATCTCAAGGTGAAGATTGTACCAGAGTTCATTACCTGGTATCCTACTGCCGATGGTGGTATGAATGCCAACTGGAATAATGATGCCAACTGGCATCGCTCATCTTCTACAGAATTGTATGATAATGAGTATACTGATTATCAGACTTATGGCAGCAGTACTTCTGCGGCAGCATCTGCATCGAAGATAGAAATCCCAACACTGAATAGCTATGTGCCAATGAAGTTTACCAAGGTAACCATCGGCAATCTGAATGGTTTGCCATTCCCTGACCTCGGTAATGTGGTTTACCGTAGCGCCAATCAGATTGCTACCAAGCTGACCAATGGTAAGGGTAATGAGGCTACGAAGTATATCCAGTATGACATCATGGCGTTCTGGAATGAGGCAGATGTCAATAAGGGATTTGGTACTGATGGTAATCTGAAGTGCGAGAAGTTCTATGGCAATACCTGCCATCAGATTTACTTCAAGCCTCAGGGCGAGCTTCGTGACCAGTGCTATCTCGTATATGACAAGGCTTGGGTAGAGAAGGAGCTGGAGCCTAACAAGTGGTACACCATGGCTTCGCCTCTGCAGTATATCTACGCAGGTGATATGTATGTGCCGGCAAAGAATGGACGACAGGAAACCAAGGCGTTTACGGATATCAAGTTTACGGATAAGACTGCTGATGGAAAAGCTGATGTATATAGCCGGAGCAAGTATCCGGTTTATCAGAGAGCTTGGATGAAGAGTGGAGTAGAGGAAATCACACCTAAGAGTGATTATCCTGCATCTCATTACCCAAGTGTAGCTGCTCCAGAAAAGTTTGATATGAATCTCGGCTACTGGAGCCATGTATATAATAAGGTAGATGAGAGCTATGCCGCAGACGGAACATTCGGTGGCTTCTCTATTAAGGCGGGTAATGCGCTCTTGCCAAAGAATAAGACTGAGAAAGCGCTCCTCCGTTTGCCAAAGGCTGATACCAGCTATCAGTACTTCGATTATGATGGATCAACAACTTCTGGTGATACAGTACATGTTTATAAGAATAATGGCCATGGCAAACTTCTCGTTGCTTTCAACAACGAGGAGAAGCATCTTGCAGAAATGACCCAGAGCTTGGGAACAGATAATAACAGCGGATTCTATCTCGTTGCCAATCCATATACCTGTTCTATCTCGATGGCTAAGTTCTTCGAGGCTAATACTGGTTTGCGAAAGGCAATATGGATGGTAGAGAATGACGAGGTGAAGGCGATTTCCAATGCAGAATTGGATAAGCAGAACTACGCTATCCAGCCTACCCAGTCGTTCTTTGTCAAGAAGAATGACGCAACGGTTACAGATGTAAGATTCACTTCTACGATGTGTATAGACCGCACCATTACTCCTGGCCTTCGGATGGCATCAGACTATGTCAAGAGCATTAAAGCAACGATTGTGAATTCCAACGGTCAGACTTCAAGGGCACGCATCGCTTTGCGTCCGGAGGCTTCTGCCGACTATGATGACGAGGAGGATGTGGATCTCTTGTATGATCAGAACCTCAAGGATGTTCCGCAGGTTTATACCGTTGCCGGCAACGAGGCGGTGGCTGTGAATGCTGTTCCTGAGTTGTCCTGGATTCCGCTCGGTATCGTGAGCCAGCAGGCTGAAGAGGTTTCACTTACCCTGAAGGGTGTGAACAAGCTCGATGCTCCTGTTTATCTCTACGATGCTGCATCGGCAAGCTTTACAGAACTTCATGAAGGCGAGGCTGTGAAGGTGAAGGCGGGTGACCACGGAAGATACTTCCTCACCCAGACCCGTACCTCAACCGGCATCGACCGCATGGAGACTGAAGAGCAGAGTGCACCGGTGAAGGTTTACTCACCAGCTGCAGGCATGATCGTTGTTTCTGCCTCGGGTGGTGAGAAACTCGACAGGGTTCAGGTATTTACGTTGGATGGCAAGATGGTTCACAGTTATCAGTTGCCTGATAAGCAAAGAATGATTCTCCGTGTTCCATCCGGCATTTACATTGTGAAGGCATCTACCCAGTTCTGTGCTCAGACTAAGGGTCAGAAAATTTCAGTAAGATAGTATATTCTGGTTTTTAAATATCAATACTTATTTTTTGATAATCCTTTTATACCCACATTATCTGATACCTTACTATATATAGGGGCATCTTTGTTTCTTTGGTAGAGACGAAGGTGTCCCTATCATTTTTATTATTTTTTTTAACACGCATAATTTGCTAGTTTCCAACAATTATCTTATATTTGCAAAGAGTTTCTGTGTCTCTTATGTAGAGATTCAGATGAACGACATCAAAAAACGAGCTTGATTCGCATGATGAAAGAGACAAATATACACTCACAGGTTACGTCCACTATTGCAGGGGACGACGGCGAAGCCGTGGCAAAAAGTGAAGAAAACGCTAAGAAAAAGGTTCCGGAAAAGCCTAATGAAGGGCTTGAAAAACCTGCTGATGCAGGATGGTATGTGGCTGTAGTGAGAGTGAATTGTGAAACGAGAATAGCTGATTCTATACGAATCAATCTTAATCACAATCATGTTTGGTTTGATTACTGGATTCCCAAGGTAAAAGTAGTTTATATAGACAAACGTTCCAATAAGCGAAAAGTGAAAGAAAAGCTATTTCTTTCCACTTTCATCTTTTGCAATGTTTCTCCGAGACAACTTGACAAAATCCGCTTCCGTTCGGATGTGTACAAGATGCTGACGATGCCAGGTCAAAGGAAAATATATCAAATTCCCGACCAGGTTGTTGCCAACTATCGATATTTTGTAGAGAATGATGAAGAGCCTGTCACTGCTGCCCCTGTTCCTTTGAAGAAAGGAATCAAAGTGCGAGTGGTAGCAGGTAGCATGAAAGGTGTGGAAGCATACGTACAGAGCTATAATGGCAAGAAAGCTGTCATCGGCAGCGAAATCAAGTATATCAGTGGTGCAACGCTTACGATAAGTAGAAATTTACTTGAAGTCGTTGAAGAAGATTGAGTTGTAGAATGATCTTGTTGCATTAAAAAACTATGAGTTATCTGAGTAAAATGTTATAGTAAGTTATAGCAAAGCGGTCCCATCCCGCACAACATGGCGAAGACCTTTGATGGTCCGCCAACCTT
>ULPC01023072.1_pt1 | contig 16229 bp, 12 predicted proteins | sample 1953181 | NCBI WGS metagenome assembly ULPC01 (sample SAMEA4835620, study PRJEB28245) | human gut metagenome | biome: gut microbiome; material: fecal sample | place: Denmark | collected 2008
ACTTGAACCACATGCGAAAGTTCAGTAATGATCAAAAAATAAGAATAACCATAAAAGTCAGGAGTTCTCGGCTTCTGACTTTTTTACTTGTTTCTGCGCATCATAGAACCTTACTTCCAAGGTTCTCCTCAAATCATCGCGACGGTCCATATTCAACTTTTTGCGGATATGGCAACGCTGGCTGGTGATATTTGATTCACTCTTATTGAGTTCTGCACAAATTTCCTTTAAAGTATGCCCCTGAAGAATCAGCTTGCATATTTCCTTTTCGCTGAACGTAAGCCCATCACAAACCTGATCCCATGCCACTCTATTCAATTCTTCATTAAACAGATGTTCAGAAGCATGGGTAATAATCTTCTGCCGGACATCAGGAGTCAGACGCTTCATCAGGCTTTCTGCTGCTTCCGGTTCATTATCCTTCAAATCGGCAAGCATATTCAACGCCTTGTTTTCAACCCGAGTCATCCGTTTCGGCGGGCGCAACCCCTTGGTTACAATACTCATATTATATACTGCCACATAAACCAGCATCATGAAACCCAGGAAAACAGCCTTCATACTGAAAAGAGCTGGCATAAGCGGAGTGCTGAACAGGTATATCAGCAACATAGGTATCGTACCTACCGTGATGATGGCGCAAGTCTTATACAAAGTTTGGCTCAACGCTGTAATAGCCAGGATAAAGACGACAAACAGGTTGCAGATAACGCTCAAATTATCATTAGCAAAACCGAAATTGATGCAAAATACGCTATCAAGAGCCAGTTTGGCGAACATCAGAAGGTAAAGAGAAGAGATACCCTTCACGAAAGCTATCTTCCGTTTCCAAACCAGAAGCTGCAGGATGCAGAACACGAATGTATGCAAGCCACAGAGGCTTAAACCATAAGGTTCTTTCACCAGCAGAAAGAGCATAATATGATAAGGTATGATAATCAGCTCGCTTATCGTCAGAAGTAGAAAGGCGATAACGCGTCGGCGGTCTACCACACCACAATATTGAGGGCATAAATGATGCTCTACCCTCACAATCAGGTTTACAATGTCATTCTTCAGTTTCATTTCGTTTTGGTTATTTTCTTAAATCTTGCTTATGCTTTCGTAAGTCAAACGGCTCTTTTTCTTGGAAATTGCCATTTTTTTAGGGATTTATTGATTCCGGCTGCAAAAATACAAATAATATCAGAAATCCTTGTTCAATTATCCGAAAATCGTACAACTTTAACGATTTTAAGCATAAATCAGTGTACTATTTTGCTAAAAATGGCATTTTTCAGTATTTTTCAGTGCTTAAAAATTTGGTTGTATCCAATATTCGTTCTAATTTTGCACCCGAAATCCAACGATATGAGATACAGATGAACTAAAAAGTAAGTTGAAAGTAAACTGAAAGGAGAAAAAGAACAGTTGAAAGTAAGCTTCAGAAAACAAGAGTTCTCAGTAGATTCAGGTATTGGTGATCATTATAAATATAAAAGAGTATACGAAAGTAAAAGGTGATTCTAAATCACTCAATGTATTTTTAAAAAAGAAAAGTTTAATTGAGGTATGAAGAAAAGGATTTTAATTGCGTTAGTAGCACTCGGCAGCCTTATCTGTCCTGCTCTAGCGCAGGAAGCTGCGGTAAAGACCAACTTGCTGTATGATGCAACGACAACCATGAACTTGGGTGTTGAATTCGGTCTTTCTCCAAAATGGACACTTGACGTATCCGGAAACTACAATCCTTGGACGTTTTCAAAGAACAAGAAATGGAAACACTGGCTCGTTCAGCCAGAGGCCAGATACTGGTTCTGTAACAAAATGATGGGTTCATTCATCGGCTTCCATGCCTTGGGTGGATCGCACAACATCGGTGGCATGGATCTTGACTTCAAGTTCCTGGGCACTGATTTCTCTAAGCTGAAAGACTATCGGTATGAAGGATGGTTTATCGGTGCAGGTGTAGCTTACGGCTACACTTGGGCTCTCTCGAAACATTGGAATCTGGAAGCTGAACTTGGTGTAGGCTATATCTACTCTAAGGCAGATAAGTTTAACTGTGCTCAATGCGGAGATAAACTTGAAGATGACAAGGCACACAACTATGTGGGCCCGACGAAAGCAGCCCTCAACTTAGTGTATGTTTTTTAAAAAGAATCAGTGATGAATACATATAATATAATAAGTAGTATGTTCGGAGCCTTGCTTATCGCTCTTCCTATATCAGCCGATAATACCCAGCAGGCTTACAAGAATCTGAAAATCCAGAATAAGGCAATCAGAAAGGTTGGCAACCAGGTGAAAGTGGCTATGGACTTGAACCTCGACCAAATTCAGCTTGCCAGCAACAAAGGTCTCATCTATACCCCAATGATCCTCAACGAAAAGGATACACTCTTCATGCCGAGCGTTGAGGTGATGGGTAAAAAGAGATATATTTACTATCAGCGTAACCAGAAAACGGCTACGGTAAACCCACTCATCGTGGCACTCCGTAAGAACAAGACAGCACAGACGCTTCATTATGAATACGCCGCTCCGTTCAGCGACTGGATGAAGAACTCAAACTTCGCTATCAGTAATGATGCCTGCGGTTGCAACCAGCAACTTCTCGACGAAGGTATTCTGAATCCGGAAGGATGTGCATTCGCTACTCCGAAGAATCTCTTCAACGCTTATGTACAGCCTAAGGCTGAAGCCGTAAAGGCAAGAAAGGAGAATGGTTCTGCCCGTTTGAACTTCAAGGTGAACAAGTGGGATATCCTGTACGATATGGGAAACAATGCCAACGAACTGGATAATATCCGCAAGACTCTCGACCTTGTGAAGAACGATTCGGATGTTACCATCACCAAGATAACCCTCCACGGCTATGCATCACCAGATGGCGGATATGCCAACAACAACAAGTTGTCGCATAACCGTACACAGGCGCTTTTGAAGCATATCCTGAAGACCTATCCTATTTCTTCAAAACTGTTTGCGGCCACAGCTACAGCAGAGGATTGGGCGGGAACCATTAAGTATGTAAATGAGAATGATATTCCTCAGAAGGAAGCTGCACTTGAGATCATCAACAGCAACATGCAGCCAGATGCCAAAGAGAAAGCATTGCTCAAGAAGGCTCCTCAGGCTTATCGCTATCTCCTGCAGAATGTATGGCCATCACTTCGCCGTACCGACTATACGATAGAATATGATGTTCAGGCATTCAATGTAGAAAAGGCTAGAGAGGTTATCAAGACCCATCCTCAGAAGCTCTCTCTCCAGGAGATGTATCTGGTAGCCCAGACTTATCCTAAGGGTAGCGCCGAATTCAACAATGTTTTCGACATAGCTGTAAGAATGTTCCCTGAAGATAAACTTGCCAATCTCAATGCAGCCTCAGCAGCCATCGAACGTGGCGACAAGGTGAGTGCAGAGAAATATCTCCTGAAAGCAGGCGACAGCGCCGAGGCAAACAATGCCCGCGGTTGTCTGGCTTCCATGAAGGAAGATTATCAGACAGCCAAGCAATACTTTGAGAAAGCTATTGCCGGTGGTTTGAAGGAGGCACAGGAAAACCTGGATAAAGTTAACCAGGCACTTTAAAGAAAGTATCTGAACTTTCGCAAGTAGTTTAAGTACGGGCTGAAGGCCCAAAAGCTCCTAGCCCAGGGCATCGCCCTGGGTATGATGGCAATCAACAAGGCGCCCTGTAAGGGCAAAAGCTTTATGTTTTGCCTGGAGTTTTAAAGCTTTTGCCCTTACAGGGCGACAGGTTTGCGTCCGTAATTACCCAGGGCGATGCCCTGGGCTAGGAGCTTCTGCCCTTTCAGGGCGCGTGGGGCGATACTTGAGTAACTATTTACTTTCTATTTATATAAGTATAAGATAAAAGATGATGTAAAATACAATCTGTTTTCAGCGGATTGTGCCAATATGTGCGAAACTTAATTTTGAGAACAAGAATTAATAAAATATATTGTATAACTTTTTTTTGTATTAAGTAAAAAGATTATGAAAAAAATGAATTTGCTCGTAATGAGCTTGGTTTCAGCCGCAGCTTTGTCTTTCACTAGCTGCAGCAGTAATGAGGAATTGGATGATAACAACGCAGGTCAGGCTAAGGTAGATGGTTTCTACATGACTTTGAATGTACAGACTCCAAAGTCAGATGGTACCAGAACTGTAGTTAACAATCCTACAGATGCAACTGCAGAAGAATCAGATGTAACAAGCGGTACAATCTACTTGGTAGATGCCGCTGGTAATGTTGTTTTCAAAAAGCCAATCACAGAATCAGACTGGAAAGCAGGTAAGCCAACTCAGTGTAATGACGGTTCTACACAGCTCAAGATTGCTGTTGAGGATGTTGTTGCAGGTGCTACCTATAAGGTATATTTCTTGGCTAACGCAGAAGATGCCAAGCCATGGGAGAATATCTTCACTGCAACAAATAAGTTTGCTCAGCCATACGATACAAACAATAAATTCGCAATGTTCAACCAGAACGATAATGATGTTAATGGCAATGGCTATACTGTAGTATTTACCGATGACAACAAGAAGGAGACTAGTGCTGCACAGATTAAATACGACAACGCTGTAAGCCCAATCAAGATTGAGCGTTTGACAGCTCGTATTGATGAGCCAACTTCTAATGCTACTAAGATTGTAGCATACACAAAGGATGATGCAACACCTGCAGAGAAAAAGGCTATGAAAGATGCTGTTGATAAAGTAGAGTCTATTAAGATGACAGGCTACGCTATCTCTAACTTGGCAAACAAGAGCTATATCATGCAGAACTGGACTGGCGAGACTTTGAACATTCCTTCAGGCATCACATATTATCAGCCAACAACAGAGTTCGGTACAGCTACTAAGCTTGAGAACGGAGACTACTTCACTGCAGCAACTGCTCCTAATAATCATAAGAATTATGTATTTGAGAACAACAATGAGAATGCAGCAACTTCAATGTACTTCGAATATACTGTAACGCTCAAGGATAAGACTAACGCAGACTTCACAGATGGTACATTCTACCGTTACAACAACGTTATCTACAAGAGCTTCGCTGACATCTACACAGCTTACCATGATGTAAAGGGTCTCTTCGGTGGTAAGACTGCAGAACAGATGAAGGCTGAGGTGACAGCAGCTAAGACTGCACCAACTGCTGAGGGTGAACCAACTGTAGAAAGCAAATTGGATAACTTCCGTAAGGCATATCAGATTGAGGTATTCAACTGCGGTAAGACATACTACAAGAAGGCTATCAAGGATCAGTACCTCACTTACGAGAATGCTATCCAGCGTAACAGCATCTATCGCTTGACAGTAAACAATATCTTCAACGTTGGTGCACAGGTTCCTAACGGCACACCAGACAAGGAAGGTTTGTTCTATCTTGATGTTACTGTTTCTGTTAACCCTTGGGTTCTCAATACACAGGACGTTGACTTGAAGTAATATTCCGTCAAACCAGACAGATAAAATATAAATACTTATATATATACCAAGACTCTCGGGGGAGCAATCCTCCTCCGAGAGTTTATCAATCAAACGTTCGTTCTGAAAAGAACGAAAACATTCTTAAAAGATAACTAACATTGCCGCCCATGTATAAAAGGCGGGAGATACAAAGACGTGCCGTCATACCCCCAACCCGAAAGACTGGCACTTTTCATCCTTAGATAATAACGATGCCGAAGGCAACGAAACAGAGAGCTGATGAAGCAAAGATATTCGCTACCTACGGCACTCTCTATATAAAATAAGTAAAAGTAAAAGATTATAAAAGATAAAGAATATGGCACATTTCCTCAACAACAAATGTTGCAAGCTGGTTTGCATCTCAGCCATCGCACTCACTTCTCTTTCATCATGCATGAAAGATGATATCACGGGCTGCCCTACAGCCCCGGAAGTCCCTACAGCTAAGTTGTCGCTCAAATTCGACTATACTTATAATGTGAAAGAGGCTGATGCTTTCTCTGCAGAGGTGAAGAACCTCAACGTTTATGTATTCGACAAGAACGGTAAGTTCGTAGATAACTATACCGAGTCGGCTGACAAGTTTGAAACAGGTCATAAGATGGAAATCACAGACCTGCAAGCAGGCAAGTATACCTTCGTCTGCCTGGCTCGTGACAAGCAGCCTGCCGCAATGGGAACAAGAGCCGAAGGTGATGATGAGACCGAGTTTAGGTTTACTAAACTTACCCCAGGTATCTCTACCATCAACGACCTGCAAGAGGAAATGGGCAAAAAAAACGCAGAAGAATCCGTTAACGACAAGCACTTCACCGCCCTCTATACCGCACAGGACACCCTCAACTTTGATGGAGAAAACGATGTGCAGGGAAAATTGAGTCTGATGAAGTGTACCAAGACATACCGCGTGGTGATGCTCCCATTCGAACCCGACCAGGAAGGATTCACAGCCGAAAACTTCGATGTAGAAATCAAAGGTTCCGCTGCCCTACTCGACTATAAGGGCGACAAGGTAAAGCCAAAGGCTATCACCTATCTTCCTTATGAGAAGAAACTGGTAGAAAACCACAGCGGCAAGACCGAGGTAGAAGGCGAATACGTAGAAAAGGCGCTGGTTTACGACCTGTCATCATCACGTATGTTCGAAACCAAAGATGACAACAAGAGTCGCGCTGCCGACGGATCCAGCCAATATGATGACAAGCGCATCGTCATCACCGACAAGCGCATCAACAAAGTCATCTTCAACCACTCCCTGCCTTGGTTCCTCTCACTCTGTGCCAGCGACCGCTACGGCAAAGACTGGAGCGACCAGCAGTATCTGGACCGTCAGGACCATTACACTCTGGTATTCTACGTGCCAGCTCCAAGTTCTACCTACAGCATGGATGCAAGAATCAAGGTAAACAACTGGGTTCTGAATCTTCAGAATGCCGACCTGGGAAAATAAGAAAAGAAAGAAGTATAAGTAAAAGAAAGAAAACATGAAACGCTATCAATCTACTCTGACCAAGATGACACGCCCAGTGTGTATGGCACTCGCTGCTTTGCTCATGGTAGGCGCAATGGCATCCTGTTCAGAGAATGAAAATACAGAAACTGCTCAAAGCGACAATGCCTATCTGAGCCTCAGTTTCTCTACCGGCACCGGAAACAGTACCAGAGCCGGAGAAAGCCATACGGAAGATGCGCTCGCAAATAATGAAAGTAAAGCTGACCCAAACTCAGAGAGCGACATTCACAGCATCAAGGTATGGGTGTTTCAATCTGGCACAAACGAAGATGCCAATCCTATCGCATATAAGGAAGAAGCATTGAAAGATATTAATGGCAGCTACAATTTGCAGCTACGTTTCTTAAGAAAGATAGCAGGAAAAGATGTAGAAAATATCGACCTCTATATCCTGGCTAATTCAGAAAGTACCAATATAGAAAGCAAGTTGAGCGGTAAGGATTTCAGCAGCATCACCCGCAAGGAGTTGCAGAATATCAGCTTTGACTCTACTTTTGGCATTCAGGAAAATGGTAATCCACAGAACACAAAAGTTCCTGAAACAGGTCTCCCTATCTCTCGTGCCATCACCAAAATTTCTGTAGAGAAACATGTTGGAACAACCGAAGCAGAGGCAGAGACCAAAGGCATCAAGATTCCTCTGGTTCGCGCTGTTTCCAAGCTCCACTTCTACTTTGCCCGAAAAAAGGGTACTGATGCCAATACCAGTCAGGTAAAGGTAACAAGAATAGAGGTAGAAGGCAACACCATTCCTACTGCCAGCTATGTTTTTCCCGACGAAGCGATATATAACGAAAATGGTTACAACCAGAACGTAACCAGCCAGAAATACGACAACGCAGGTACAGATTACGTACCAACCACTCTGATACTGGCTGGTGTAGAGAACACGGATATCAAAGATGTGGAGGATCCTAAGAGTTTCATCAAAACGAGTAATCAGTCTGCCCAGGAATATCTGGATGCTCTTAATAAGGAAGGAATCAAATCTCATGATCTCTGTTATCTCCGTGAGACCAACAAAGCCATCCGAGGCACCATCTACTATTCATTAGATGGTGGAACAACCGAGAAGCACGAGACCTTCAATATTCCTTCTGAAGGAAATGCCATCAGAAACAGAGAACTGGTAGTTTATGGTTATTTCCTCAACGGACAGATGGGTAAGCTCACCGTTACTCCTACCATTCAGGAATGGAAGGATGGAGGAACATTCGATTTCATCGATGCCTCTACGAATGTTGAAATCCCTGACAGCGGAAAGACAGACTGGGGCTACAAGGTATATTACGGTTTCCCTAAACGCGGACCGATGATTACGCTCAAGGATATCGATACAAAAGGTAAGCCGTGGATTCTCCAGACAGACAACCCGATGTTCGGATTCGTAGAATGCGACGAAAATGGCAAATATCTGTATGATCCAAACGCAAAAACAGATTTGTACAATGATGGTGAGGCAGACTATAGAATAAAGGATTTCATCATCAACGAAGAAGGTAAGACGGAAACTCTCCGCTTCTATGTGGTTCCGAAAAACAGATTGGATCTGGCAAAGCCACATAATGTAAAGGCGCAGGTGTTCCTGACCAAATATCCGAACGATAAGTTTATCCTGAATCCAGGTTTCAAATATAAAGGATGTAAGGAGGGAAAATTCGCCGGTAAGGATATTCACTTTGAACAAGTATTATAAAGACAACAGAAAATAACATTCATCATGAAGAAGTTATATATAGACATAAGATTCGCAAAATGCCTCTTGGCTCTTACGGCAGGATGGCTCATGGCAGGATGCTCAGCTGAAGACGAACTGGGAAACGGTTCGGCTGCACAACAGCTGAGCATGACTCCCATGGTCAACGACCTGCAGACCACAAGAGTGAAGGAAGAAGAGAATCTTCATGAAAAAACTCTGTCTTCTCTTGACTTTAAGATGTTCGAACCAACATCCAGCGAACGCAGAATAGACAGTCTGTTCGACACCCCTGTAGAAGAGAACAAAGCAAAGGAACTGGCTTCGGGCAACTGGAAGGAGAGACTGAACCTACAGCAAGGTCAAAGTTATGCATTCTATGCAGCAGCCAACACCAAGCAGAGCCTGAAAGGCAAAAGCCTGGATGAACTTAAGAATGCTACCCAGAAGGATGATGACATCTGGATGCCTTACTCTACAGACAACAGCAAGAAGCTGTTTCTGATGAGCAGTCATGGTTCATACCAGATTACAGAAAAGGCAGAACAGAATATCCCGGTAGAACTGGTAAGAGCTGCAGCCAAGATCAAGCTCAACATCTCTTCTACGGTGAAGGATTACCATATTTCAGACGTTCAGTGGAAACTCATCAATTACAATACCAATACTACCATCTTTGCTGGTGATCAAACCGCAACTCCAACTATCATATCAGACAACAATACCTGGAGCCCGGCAGCATCTGCAAAAGATGAGAAGGGAAATAATGTCTTCACGGTAACCACCTACAGTTATTCCACCAAATGGGAAACTCAGGAAACAATGCCACAGATTGTAGCAAAGGTCAACTTTAAATATAAAGACGATTCTAAAAAGGATATCCTGAAGGTATTGAATATACCGGTTCGTGACCCTCAGGGTGACAAGAAGTTAGACCGCAACTATATCTATACCGTCAATGCAGTCATCAAATATCTGGATACCAATACGCATATCGATTACGACGGAGATACAGATTATCTGAAATGGCAGATTGCCAAATGGACCCAGGGTGAAGATACTTATGTGAAGGGAGATAAAGCCAGTTTCCTCGTGGTATATCCTACCCAACTGGATCTCAAGGATCCGATGGATTGGGGAACAGCAAACCAGTGCATCGACTGGTTTGCATCCTACCCTATCTTTCAGCAACCAGAAAAGGAAGGATATTACTTTGATAAATATGGTAAAAAGATAGTGGATAACAACCTGGCTGGTCAGATCATCAGCCAGTCTGACAAAAGCGTTAGTGACGATAACCGAGGAAAGATAGATATTCATGGTAACAAACCAGAATATACCATCAACTACATCAACTTTCTCGTAAAGACTAAAGACGGCTCCAAATCTCAGAAAGTGAATGTAAGGAAGTACCCTGCCATCTATTCGCTCAATGTGGCAAATGCAGAGGCTCCAGACAAGCAGAACACGCAAAACAGACTTTACACGCTGCAGTTTACCACCAACCAGGGCATCAGCGGTTACGCGATAGCCAAGCCTCAACTCGATAGCGAAAACAAGTCTACAGACAAGACGGTTTCCCCTGCCTTGATCATGGCATCTGCCGGACATGGCAACAAAACGGCAGATAGCAACGAGGCGGCAAGAAGATACTGCCATGGTTACAGCGAGACGGCAACAACGCTAAAAGGCGAAACGCTGAACATGCATGGCTGGCGACTTCCTACCACAGACGAGGTAAAGCTGATCAATGAGCTGGCCCAAAAGGACAAAGTGGTAGACAAACAGGTTCTCAGAAACGCATGCTACTGGACCCTGGATGGCACGAAGGCAGCCTTTAATAATGGTAATGGCGCACAGGAAGTAAACAGCACATACGTTCGCTGCGTTCACGACCTCACCTTAGAGGAAATTAAGAAAATTGAGAACCAAGGTTTTGAATAACAGAAGGTAAGCAAGATGAAAAAATATAAATTATATACCGGAATCATGACGGTTCTGTTAACAGCAATGTTGACAGGCTGTTCCGACAATATACCCGACAATATCACTTCTCCTACCGAAGCAAACGAAGCAGAAGAAGGTTACTATACGGCAAACTTCAATGTATCCATCCCCAGCTTCGAACAGCAGGTTACCCGAAGCACCCTGTTTACGAATGAAGGCATCGGGAAAAACTGCGTCAAGCTGTTCTGCTTCGATGAGGAAGGGCAGTTCGTGGGTTTCGGAAAAGTCGGGGAATTCGGTGAAATCAAAGGTTTCAGAAGAGACGTAGACGGCAACATCATACAAAACGGCGACAAAGATATCGACAATAATGGACAAACCACCCCTCGGAATTTTTCTGCCCAGATTCCCAACAAGACGGCTCGCATCCATCTAGTGGCAAATACAGAAAGCCAGTACAAGACCATCGACTGGGAAAACCAGTCAAAATGGGTGGGTATGCACGAGAATATACTGATGACCACCTTCGAGACAGAGTATGGTGAGGATCAGGCTGCGCTGACCCGATACTGGGGCTACATCAAGGAAGATTCACCAGAGAAGCTCAAGGAATATCTCCGCCAGGATAATACCAAGCAGGATTACATCATCCATCTTATCAGAGACAGAGCCAAGATTTCGGCAGAATGGAGTAAGCAAGCCAAAGATGCCAATTCAAATCTCAAAGACGAGGACTTGACGATGACTGTGGTGAATGGTATGGCATACGGAACGCTGGCTCCCTTCAACAGAGACAGTCTGTTATTCAACCCTACTACAGGAGATGATAAGTGGGAATGGAAGGTGGATTATGTAACTCCTGCCATCAGTAACAAAAAGATGAAAGGTGATAAAAAACAGATGTATAATCCTACCGCAGCATTCGAAGATAGAAACCTGCCTACTGATCCGGCAAAAGTATTGCTGAAATACAACGGACTATGTTACCTGATATACTTGCAGAATCGGGACAATGTTCCTTATGCCATCAAGCGAAATTACGAATATAAAATCATCATCGACAAACTGGACGAAAGCTATGGCAAGGGAAGTTTGGAGGAAGCGCTGAAAAGCGCACCTGTCAATAATCCTTGGATTAGAGTGGAACAATACATTCCGGGAGTGAAGAATGGTAATTATGAACTCGCCATCAACGAGGGCACCTATCAGACCACCAATGCAGCTTCCGGTTCTGAACAATTCATCGAATTCACCTATAAGGGCGATAACAAGGAGCCTACGGATTTCGTGGCTTTATGGACTGAGAACCTGTCATTCGGAACTGCAGCTGCACCAGTGGTTAGCAGCTATAAATATAACGAAGCATCAAAGACCGGTACCGGTACCATTAAGTACAAGCTGGGCACGGTAGACAAGACCTGGCGAGAGGGCATCATCTACCTCACCGACAAGAAGCATGGACTCAACAGAAACATCCATCTCTATAGCATCAACGAGGTGCAGTATCAGATAAACGCTCCTGCCAACATCGGAACAAATGCAAATGCTGAGGCGGAGTTTAAGTTTACCGTTCCCGCCAACTACCCGAAGGAGTTGCTTCCAGTAACCGTGAAGTTTGCATCGGGCGATGTAGTTCCAGAGGGCTGTGACATAGAGTACAGTTCTACAAATGAGATTCAAAAGACTTGGAACAGCTGGTATGTATTCAAGGCAGATAAAACCGGCACGACATACACCGTGAAGCTGAAGAATGTCCGTCAGGCGAATGTCGGAACAAGCGGCAGCTATTACGTGAAGATGGACAATGCCAACCAAGGAAAGGCTAAGAAGTTTGAATTCACCTATCAGTAACTGAACTTTCGCATGTGGTTCAAGAACGGGCTGAAGGCCCAAAAGCTCCTAGCCCAGGGCATCGCCCTGGGTATAATAGCAATCAGCAAGACGCCCTGTAAGGGCAAAAGCCTTATGTTTTGTCTGGAGTTTTAAAGCTTTTGCCCTTACAGGGCGACAGGTTTGCGTCCGTAATAACCCAAGGCGATGCCCTGGGCTAGGGGCTTCTGCCCTTTCAGGGCGTATGGAGCTTACATGCGAAACTTGAGTCAGTAGTAAGTTTAAGAAAAGTTTAGTTCATATATCTGTATCGGGGCGCATATCGTTTCAAAATTTAAATGCCCCCAAATATCAATGAAATAGGTAATAAAATAATTATCATTTACTATACAAATAGAATGCGGGAACCAATAAATTAAACTAGACTGGTCGTTGGAACTGTAGTTGCCGAGGTGATCTCACCTTCTATAGTTCCGCGGCTTTTTTTTATATAAAAAACCTTGCCACTTTCAATTTTATTTTGTAATTTTGCACCCGTTAGTAATATCATTAATTCCAATATAAAGATGATGGCAAGATTCATATTCCTCAGTTTCTTCATGCTGGTTGGAGCCTTAGCCCCAACCAAGGCTCAGAACAGTTTCCCATACCCTGCTCTGCCAGACAGTCTGCGCAGCGTAGAGCAACGCGCAGCATACCTGAGTGAGCACTATTGGGACAACTTCAACTTTTCCGATACCCTGGAACTGGCAAACAAGGAGATGGCAGAACAGGGCTTTGTCAACTTCATCGATATTCTGGCACGTTTCGACCAGGAAATAGCCCAGAAGGGTATTGCAGCCTTTACAGCCAAAGCTTACGAGCAGAAGCCATCTAAAGAGAAGTTTGAAAGCCTCATCGAGCATTATTATGAGAACCCTGAGTCGCCCATGCGCAACGACAGGGTATATGCCCTATTTCTGGAAGACATGGCTAAATCGCCATACTTCGATGAAACCGAGAAAGAAAGAATAGGATTTAAACTGAAACAGGCAAGAAAGAACTTGCCTGGCACACAGGCTACCAACATCAGTTTTATGCTGGAAGACGGCAAGCCTCATCAGTTGAGCGATTACCGGGAAAAGAAGGTTATCTTATATTTCTACGATCCTGACTGCGAGAACTGCCACAAGATATCTGCATGGCTCGACAAGCAGACAATACCAGCCGGCTTCAGTCTGCTCCGCATCGTAGCAGATAACCGCTTGAGCACGATTTACGGGCTCAAAGCCATGCCAACCATTTACCTGTTGGATAAAGAGAATAAGGTGATATTAAAAGACTGTACACCGGAACAGCTCATGGAAGCATTACGGGGAAATGAAAACAGAAAGTAAAACTAGACTGGTCGAAAGAAGCGACATCTGTTATTGAATAAACATATCATTTACTATCATTTGTCTTAACTTCGTATATTATATATCAACATACCATTCATTATAATTGTAAATTCATATCATTTTTTATATATCTGAATTGCATTTTACTATTTATATGTATCTTAATTAGCTCGGGAAGAGTCATACTTCAACTTGAACTCCTCACGGGCGTGATCATTGCGCATTACAACAATCACATAGTCACCATCCTTAACTGTTCCTACCTTGGCAACAAGCGTATAATAACCATACTGACCAGACTTTCCATAATCACCTGTTTCGGTAATGATTAACTTCTTGCCAACCAACTGAGTTGCAAACTTGATATTTGTACCTTGGTCGAAGATTACATTCTTATGAGTCAGCATCAACTGACCACCCGGAAGAACCTTGCAAACCAACTTCTCATCATTCTCAGCCTTACTGTTAGACTCCTCGCTTACGGCAGAGCCTGCAGTCATGGAATAGCTGAGCAAAGAGAAACCTGACTCATCGGTGGTAACGCAACTAACTGTTTCACCCATTTCATCGTCAGATGCACTGCAACTTACAAATCCTATTGTCATCATAGTCATAGCGATGACCATCATAAAATACTTCTTCATAGTTATACCATTTACTAATTGTTTTCATTATCATTTAAACCAGTCATCTTCAGATTCCAGCCTTTCGGCCATTACCATCCGATGCTTTTAAAAACAAACACCTTTCGGTTTAAATCATCTTTTACAATTACACAAATGATATGTTGGGAGGAGTGATATCATTTACTATTGGTTATCATTTACTATTGCTTATCATTTACTATAGGGCTTATACCCCTCTTACATGTCCTGTTCTTTCGTTTGAACATTGCAAATATAGGAAAAAAGGCAATAGGATGCAAGTTTTCTTAGTTAAATCATGTAAAGATTTTCTTGTTATCGTGCACAATATGTATTACATGCTGACAGATTGTATGATTGCGAGAAAAAAGGGGATAAAACAAAAGCGGGAACCCTTTCGGATTCCCGCTCATATCTTGTGTTGTAAAATCTCGAAGATTAGTCGAGGTTAGCCAACTTGTTGTCAGAATGAAGAACATCCTTGATCTTGTGGCTATAGAGGTCAACCATGTACTCACGAGCCTTACCGCAGTACTGACGTGGGTCGAAGTACTCTGGGTGAAGAGCTAATGTCTCACGAACACCTGCTGTGAAAGCAAGACGAGAGTCAGAGTCGATGTTGATCTTGCAAACAGCGCTCTCAGAAGCCTTAGTCAACTGCTCCTCTGGGATACCAACTGCGTCTGGCAACTTACCACCGAACTTGTTGATGATTTCAACATACTCCTGAGGAACTGAAGAAGAACCGTGGAGAACGATAGGGAAACCAGGAAGCTGCTCCTCAACTGCTGCCAATACGTCGAATGCCAATGGAGGAGGAACGAGGTGACCAGTCTTAGGGTCACGTGTGCACTGCTCTGGCTTGAACTTGTAAGCACCGTGAGAAGTACCGATAGAGATAGCCAATGAATCAACACCTGTACGTGTAGCGAAATCTACAACCTCCTCAGGCTTTGTATAGTGAGACTCCTCAGCTACTACGTCATCCTCAACACCAGCGAGGACACCGAGCTCACCCTCTACAGTTACACCGAACTGATGAGCGTAATCAACAACCTTCTTTGTCAATGCAATGTTCTCCTCGTATGGAAGTGCAGAACCATCAATCATTACAGAAGAGAAACCGAAATCTACACAGTCTTTACATGTCTCGAAGCTATCACCGTGATCGAGGTGAAGAACGATCTCAGGATGGTTGCAACCCAACTCCTTTGCATACTCTACAGCACCCTCTGCCATGTAGCGGAGCAATGTAGGGTTAGCATACTTACGAGCACCCTTAGATACCTGAAGGATAACTGGTGACTTCAAGTTTGAAGAAGCCTGGATGATAGCCTGGAGCTGCTCCAAGTTATTGAAGTTGAAAGCAGGAACGGCCCAACCGCCCTTGATAGCTCTTGCGAACATGTCCTTAGTGTTCACAAGACCGATTTTCTTGTAATCTACTGCCATAATTTTACTTAATTTATTGTTTAATGAAACATTCTTTTTTCTTATATATAATAAGGTGTAGAACTTATGAGGCTCTTTCCTTACCGAGTGCAAATTTACCTTTTTCTTTTGAGACAACAAAATGATAATTCGATTTTTCGTGTTGCAATCGAGTTAAAAAAGTTAATTCCGCACCAATACCCTACATAACACAAAGCTTTTGCTAAACGCAGTTAGCAATTTAACATCTTTACTGAACTTTCGCATGCGGTTCAAGAACGGGCTGAAGGCCAAAAGTTCCAGAAGCAGCACGCCCTGAAAGG
>ULPC01048541.1_pt1 | contig 16091 bp, 19 predicted proteins | sample 1953181 | NCBI WGS metagenome assembly ULPC01 (sample SAMEA4835620, study PRJEB28245) | human gut metagenome | biome: gut microbiome; material: fecal sample | place: Denmark | collected 2008
AATTAATAGACCTTTTACAATGGCAGGATTAGGGGGCATTGTTAGAACAACTGGCGGTGTAATTAACCAGGGATATCAGTTTTATGAAGAAGTGGAAGATTTTGGACAAGGTGCTAATGGCTCCTCTTATTCCGCTAGTAGTATATATAATCCTAAAGACGGTATTATAAAGTTGATTTACGTTGGCGAAGTTCCTAGTATACAACAAAGGGAGGTATACTTTGGGGCTTGGGGCAACTCAAAAGAAACAAAAACCTATCTTATTAATTTTCCAGAAGGCATTTACAGATTTCGAGGAATTTCCCAAGGTGGTTATGGAGGATATAATCAAAATGGTTATAATACCTACTATGGTGGGGGAGGAAGTTCCGGTTACCATTATGAAGCCTATTTTCGGTTAAAAGGGGAGTTTCAAATTTCTATTGGAAGTTCTATAAGCTTTTCAAAACCTGGAGAATCAAATTATTTTACTTTGAACCAAGGAAATGGTGGAGGGTACGGAACTGCTAAATTGGACTATTCTGGTGGGTCTGCACCCTCAATGGTAAGAGGAAGTAACCTTTCAGAAATACTAGAAAAAGAATCTATTGCAGAAAGTAAAGAAGGTAGTGGGCATAATCCAGGCAATCTAAGCGTTCGAATTTTAGGAAGAGAATGTGGTAGAGGAGAAAGTGGTGTTAAAGGGTCCGGAAGGGATTATATAGATTACAGCATATATGGAAATTCTGGTTTTGAATTTATCTATTATGGGGATAGTATGCCTCCAGAACCAGGAGACCCAATCTTTGAAAGTATTGGTACCGATGGAGGGTACCTAGTAGGTAACTTCGATATAAAAATCCCAGTTACCGGAAAATATAAAATAGAAGCTTGTACGAATGGATTACCTTGTGTTACCACGCCCTCTAATGCTTATGTTAGTCTGAGCCATCCTCAATGTGCTGGAGGTTTGAGTGGAAGCTTCCATACTTTCGAGACAGTATTAGAATCTGGAAATTATAGTACCTATATACCAGAAGGTACTAATATTAATAGTGCTGGATACATAAGAGGCACCTACAGATATATAAATACTACTTATAATGTTTATGCAGGATTCCCAGAATTAGGTAAACCCCTTACAATTTCAAAGAATGGGGAAATAATATATAGTCTAAAAAATGATGATACTTTATATGATGGAAGTACTAACCTATATATATTGGGTAAAACAGTTACCTCTAATACTTCCCCTTATGAGTATATTCAAAATAGCTCTACCTCCTATACAGTAAAATTAGCAAAATGCCTATCATTACCAAATATGGGAAGTGGCGGGCTATCTAGTAAAGTTAGTCCCTGCTCTAATAATGGCATTGTAGAAACAACCTTAGAGCAGAACAATCTAAGGGTACTATATAATAAACCAACTTCAGATAAAGAAGACTACCTAATAGGTGCTTACAGTCCGGTTAACAATAAAGTTTCTGGTCCTGGGGCTGGAGGTACGGGTTGGGAAAAACTCAATGGGGTTAACCATCCTAGCAGTAGTGATAATAGAACTCCAAGTAGAGGCGGTTATCTCAAAATAACCTATTTAGGGCCTATAGAATAAACTGTAAATAAGAACTATTAAAAAAGTTCTTGACTTTTAATTTTTATATATTATAATACGCGCATAATCAATAACGAAACAAGTATTATAATATGGAGTTTGGGAATTGCTTATTCCGTTTCCAATTCCCATTGGTACCGTGGTGGAAACCTTACGAGTACAATATTAAAGAAGGCATTAAATTCGGGTTAATGCCTTCTTTTTTATTAACGTAAACCTTCTCCATAACGACCTGTTTCGGCTTCCCATCTGTCCACTTTAGACTGCCCATAATCAAAAGCCGAAAATAATAATGTCGTAAAAATTATAGTTGCAACCGTATATTTAATAGCCTGCTTTACCAAGAATCTTAAGTGGCGTCTCTGATATGCATTCATTTTATTTCTCCTTAAAAATTAAAGTTATCTACCTTACATTAATGAATATATAATACAATTATTAAAAAAGTCTTAATAAAGGTTATTATTTTATAATAATTTTTTTACTTGATTTTTAATTTTTATATATTATAATAAGGCTCGTAAATAACTTCAATGAAAGGAAATGAAATGAGAAAATTCTTACTATCATCGGGCACTATCTTATTTCTTTGTTCTTGTGCTAATACTAATTTTAAGGGACAAGTCGAGGAAATGAAATATTACCTGAACGGTTTTAATTCAGTTAAAGAGGTTAGTTCCTGCAAAGAGCTAAAAACCAGATATATAGATGGCTATAATTGGAATGAGCTAATTGAACTCGAAAACCAAATTGCAGCTTACAGCCAAACAAATTGGTCGGATAAGGGTACTGCATCTAAGGTAATGGAAATTATTAACAGATATGAAAAGGTGTCTAACGCTTCTTTAAAAGCATCTGATTATAATAAATTCAGTAAGATAAAGAAGGATTACCAGTACTGCATTAGTTGGGGAAGCATAAATCCAGGGAAGGAAGAATTCAAGCTAAATCCGAAGTCTTCCCTTGAACATAAAAGTGAGCTAGTGTACCCAAGGATAGAAATGCTTCTACAGAAATCTGATGAAATTTTGCACCCAGAAAAATATGCAGAAAGAAATAAGAAAGTAAAGGAAGCAATTGAATTACAAATTGAAATGCTTAGTAATCCTAATGGAGAAATAGCAAGGAAAGTTAAAGGGGAACCAACTCTTGAACAGAGCTTAAATCGTATTAACTGCCTTGCTACTGGCTCCAAAGAATATTGTGATAAATATTAATAGCTTGAATCCACAGTAGATTTCCAAGCTTCCATTATATCTACCGCATCCTTCCGGCAGACAGTAATTTGTCTGCCGAAAGTCACTTTGTCTTTGAACTGTTTACGCATCTCGTCATCTCTAAAACCAATCTTTCCAGCGTCTTCAGCGGTAGCAGCATAAAAGACATCTTCCATTTTTATATTAGCCCATTGAATTGCCATAGCACACATTCCGCAACTTTCACAGCTTGTATATAGACGGCAACCGGATAAATCAAAGGTACCTAAGTTATGGCAGGCGTCCCTTAAAGCTGAAACTTCAGCGTGGGCAGTTGGGTCATTAGTTTCTAGAACCCTATTACAACTCATTCCTACGATTTTATTATCTTTTACGACGATAGCACCAAAAGGACCACCTAAGGGTTTATTTCCTTTCCCCACCTCATCTACCGAATAATTAGATAGCTTGACCGCGGTCATCATTAAATTAATATCCGCAACGGTATAACCAACCTTATCAAAACAAATAATATTTAAGCTATCCCTTTCTACTTTTCTTACTTCAAATAGTTCCGTATTATAGCTTATTATACGACAAGGAAAATCCTTATCCTTTTCAGTTATTACTTCAAACCCGACAAGTTCGTATTTATTCATATCAGGGTCTTTTCCATTGAATTTAGTCAGATACTCTTTTTCTTCCCTATTAAAATAAGTTTTTGAAAAAGGTTCTCCTTCTTTACGAATGGTATTGAGATATAAATCTGTTACTTCTACAATTTTAATAGGTTCCATTAAATTTTTCCTTCTTTTATGCTTTGAACAATACCTACAGCTTCAATTACTTGTTCTGGCGTTAAATCTACATTATCAGGATTACTGAGCCATTTTTCCAAATAAGTAATTTCATCTGCCAAATTCTGTGCTTGAAATTCTAAATCGGCTTCATTTAATTCTACATTACCTTTAGAATCTTTAGTCAATCCTTTAATTTGCCAGATATGGTAACCTCTTATTGCTTCATTTACAGCTTCGAAATCTAGGTGGTCTGCGACAAATAAGCGGTATATATTTTGCTTCTCTAGTTTTATATCTTCTAAAGAATTAACCACAACATCAAGTAATTTATAGGGAGTATTTATTGTTACATCTTCAATTGATACCGTATCGTCATCATTAACTGTCACGTCAAAAAAGTACTTATTAGCCGGTTCCCCAAATCGGTGCTGCAATATACTACCAGGGTACATATCTCCTTGTCTACGGTGTAAGTGCCCTAATATCCAGGTATATTTTGGGTCAGGTTCTACTCCTTCCTTAAATACTCTTCCATTATCCGAAATTGAGCCTTTTACCTCAAAGTGACCCATACATATTGCTGGCGCTTCAGATAATGGTTTATTATGCGGCCAAGGTAGCAAGTTGAAATTAACCCCATTTATTTTAACTACTTCTGGCTGAAAATGAAACTTCACATTGTCCATCAATCCCAGGTCTTCAATAAAATATTTGCACAACTGAAGGGAATTATTTAAGGAATCCGCCACATCGTGATTTCCTAGTATGATGTGGTACTGCAATTTCTTATCTAAGCATTGAAGAAAAGCCTTCTTTGCGTCATCTCTTGGATAAGGAGAATCAAAGGTATCCCCTAGAAGGAAAACGTGTTCAATTCCATTTTCCCTAGCATAGGTCCAAATCTGTTTTAGAGTCTGGGTCACTGGAGTCAGATAATCTTCATCTTTAAGGTAGGTACTAAGGCTTTCAAGGTGGATATCACCTACAGCCAAAAATCGTAACTTCATTAAATTAAATCCTTTCAAGTTCTTGACTTATAATTAATTCACCGTCTTTTACAATAAAAGAGGGAACGGATTCTGTGCTTAAATTAATTTCCCTGGATTTCCTAAATATACCCTTAAAGAAAATTGACCGAATAGTAGTCTGCTGGGAATTGAAATATCCCATATAAATTGGACTTAGGTGAATAACTGCTACTGTGGTATCGTCATCTTCTAGCCCTGATAATTCAATTTCCAACTTCTTGACCTTAATTTTCTTTTTATTTTCTAAACGAATAAATGGACGTTCAAACATAAATTCTGCTCCAATTTTCTGTAAATATATTTATATCAAATTTACAATTTAAGGAAGATTTTCATTTATGGGATTAAATTTATCCAGGTTAAGAAGAAGTAAAGAGTTAAATTTCAAAGGAAAGTATAAAGAATTTTATAAATCTGCGGTATATGACTGGACAGTCAGGGACGTAGAAAAGAGAAAAATTGCCAAGGAAAATAATCTTAACTGGGTTGAATTCTTTAACGAAGAAAAATTTAAGGAGTACTTTATAAATGGGGTTTAGTGCATCTGACTATATTGATGACCTGCTGGGTCAAACGAACTATTTGCCTCCGGACATATTTATAGATGACCGAGAAATACCTGAAGCAAAGAATGCCTATGAATTTTTCTATGACCCTAGGTTTATTCAGAATTGTATGCCTCCAAAAGGATTATTTGTAAGACAGCTTCAAATTCTTACCAACCTCTATGCTGAATATTGTCCTAGATGTACGGATATGAAATGGTTCGAGTCCATTGACGTAAATGAATCCGAAGAAAATTTCTTACAGAAAGTCTGTTTATTAGAGTATGGGATATGTCCTCATTGCGGTGCTACAAAATCCGAATTATATAATACTGGTGAATTAAATGTATATACACAAGAGGTAGGACTGGCTGGACAACGTTCTGGCAAATCAGCATTAGTGTCAATGTCTATGGGATATACAACGCATAAGTTTCTTAAAGTTCCTAACTTACAACGTACTTATAACCTAATACCAACTTCTCCTTTTACGATGCCATTGGTAGCAATGTCCCAGCAGAAAGCCCAAGAAAATCTTTACAATGCCTTAGCAGCATATTTTGAGCAAGGTAATTGGTTCAAGGAGTATACTAATTTCCTTAGGGAAAACCAAGATAAATATAACCTAGAAATTTTTGCGATTAAAGAAACGTTTACAAGATGGAGGCATAAGAATATTTTAATTATGCCACTTGGACCTGATAAACGTAAGCTACGGGGTAATACTAGTCTTGCGGGATGCGTAGACGAATTAGGGTGGATGATAGCTGGACAAGAAGGAGGCATCAAATTCGATGCTTCAGAAATTTATGCATCATTAAACAACTCATTTATGACCGCTAAAGAAGCATATCTTAAACTGGTTTCAGAAGGGTATTCTAATTTGCCAGCCCCTATGCTTTTCAATATTTCATCCCCATCTTCCAAAAAAGATAAAATCTGCCAGCTATATGAGGAATCCAAATATGATAAATATATGTACGGGTTCCATTACGCTACCTGGGAAATTAATCCAAATCTTCCTTTTGACGGACCTGCAATGACTTCCGAAAGGAATAAAGACTCAAGAAAGTTCTGGCGCGACTTTGGTGCCGTTCCTCCTAATAGCTCAAATTCATTCATTCCAGACTTAGACTTATTTAAGCCAGTTATCAGGGGTCAGAATATATGTAAAGTAAATAAGGTTACGCACTTTATTGGAGGTCAGGAGTTTACTTATGGAAAATTGGTAGTTCCAAGGGAGGAGACTCAGAAACCTAATAGAATACTTGCCATTGATGCAGGATATAAATTTAACTCATTCGCATTCGCTGTAGCACATCTAGAATCAGATTTTCAAACCAAAGAAAAAATGGTTTGCTATGATGCGTTAGTCGAAATTATCCCTGCTGACACCGCACCATTAGATTATTCCAGAATTTTTTCGGAAACCATAATTCCAATGATTAAAAAGTTAAATATAAGACTAGTAGCAGCTGACCGCTGGCAGTCTATTAAGTTACTATCTGACATTGATAATGACAAGAGCTTAAAGTGCAGAACCTTTACCCACTCATTGAAATATAAAGGTTTTATGGATTATAAGGATTCATTGATGGCAAAATTGATAAGATTTCCACACCCTGAAATAAAGTGGGAGCAGATAGAATTAGCTGGAAATGATTCTTACCCTTATGGATTTGAAGGGAAACCAGTTTCCCACTTTATATTTCAGAACCTTACTGTAGAAGATAAGATGGGTAAAACAGTGGCAAAAGGTGAAGGAACTACTGACGATATATTTAGAGCTGCAGTTCTTGCACACCATTGCTTAACACAAGAGCCTGACTTCAAGCATCTGTTCAAAGGTTTTTCTTTTGGTTCTGCTGGTGGAGGAAGGGCAGTTGCTGCGGTTCCAAATCAGGGAGGAAATAATAATGGAGGTGGAAGTTCTAGTATATGTGCTTTACCAACAGGTTGGATAAATAGATTCTAATTTTAATTAAGGAGAAGTAAATGAAGAAATTATTACTAGTACTGGTTGTCATATTATTGTTAGGCTGTGCTAATACGAATCCTAACAACTGCTATAACTGCAACTATAGGGAAAAATCTTATACTGTTTCAGAACCAACTGAAATCATTTATCGAAATACTACTTATAGGACAGTATATGAGCCAAAGACTTATAGAGAAATTTCCTATGAAAGGCGTCCATATAAAAATCGTTGCAAGAAGCAAAATTACTGCAATTAAAAATTTAGGCGGGATATTATTTCCCGCCTTTTTATTAACTTTTCTTCCATAACTCAAATAAAATTTTACTTACTTGCTTATCGATCGATAAGCGTGAATTGGTTTCTAAAAGTATAATTTCTGGCAATTCAACTACCTTAGCATTATAAGGACCGTAGGTATGGTCCTTACTAGCAAAACGTAACGTTCTTATAGCATTTTTCCCGATACCTTCAGGAACCTTTGGATAATTGCGAACCATTTCATCAAACTTTTCTTTGTCCTTATTAATTTTATTTAACTGATTAATAGCTGCCTTTTTGGTATTAAAATATTTAACACCATACCTTGAACGGTCGAATATATCATAACCGGTTACTGGTCTCCTTAAATCCTCAAATCCTTCCACATTTACCATATATAAATACGGACTCATTACGTAGTCTTTATTAAAATATTCTTCCTTAAAAAGTATTATATAAGCCATAACTACTCTCCTTTATAATTTCTGAAATATATTTACCTTACCTTATATATAATAGTAGTTTAATTAAAAGAGTCAAGCATTTTTCAAGTTATCAGCAATATAAAATAAATATATTTTTCTATCTTGACAATTAAATAAATGTTAATTATATTTACCTTAGAAGTTGACAATTAAATTTTTTATTTGAAAGGAGTTTGTTGATGGCAAGAGGTAGTAAACGACGTTCTAGCTATGAAGAAGAATTCGACCGAGAACTAGGAAGTAATATAAGGCACCTACGTCTTATGAAATTATGGTCCCAGGAAGAACTCGGAAATAAATTAGGGTTAACATTCCAGCAAGTACAGAAGTACGAAAGTGGTGCAAATAGGGTTGCTTGTTCAAAGTTATATCAGTTGTGCCAAGTACTGGAATGTAGCTATGAAAACCTGCTTCCAAAGAATTCATTGCCTACGGAGAGTAAACTAATTCAGAATGCTACTGAATTATACTTATTCTTTCTTAAGAAAGACATTAACCCCGAAACTTTTATGAAATCTTTTGAAGGAAAATAAGTAATGCAGAGAGAAACGGAACAATGGGTGGCTTATATTAAAAATGAGCTAGTAAGAAAAGAAATTAAAAGAAAAATTTATGGAAGTACTATTGAGGCGGCAAGTAAACTACTTTATAAGATAAATACGCTTATAAGCGATTTACCAGAACCTAAAATTGGCAGTACCTCGTGCTATCTTTCCATAACCTATTATGACGAAAAATATGATACCAAGAGTAAAGGCAAGAAACCCAAGCCTCTATGCCAATTTTTAGTTATTGGCAAGTCAATAAGGGCTATAAGAAATAGTATTACCGAGGCTATACTCCGTAATGTAGATGGTGCGAAAAACTTAAAGGTAAATAAAGAGGATTTTACCGAATCCATTTTGAATATTAACGACTTCGATGTATATAAAAATAAAGCAGTTTCACTATTGTACCTATATCATAAGGGTAAAGAATTGCCAGGTATAAAAGTATATGCCTATGAAGAACCGAAAATAAAATCTGCGGAAAGGAGTTTTCTAGCTATGACATCGTTCGAAATGCCAACAGAAGGTATCCTCAAAAGAATTAAAAGAAGTCTTCCTAACATTGATGTGCCTTCTCCTGAAATTACAGATAAACCTAATAAGCGTGTACTAAAATGGCATATTGGAAAAGACACCTTACGCATTCAGATTAAATTAAAAGGAATTGTTGTTAGCCTTCAAATGGACAATAAAAATTACAAAGGTAGTGCACCTTCGGTAGTTGGATTATTTTCAAAACCAATTTGGTCTGACACCCTTTCTTTCTTCGAAGCTGACGACTTAAAAGTTAAAGGAATGAAATTAATAAGCAGAACCTATGGAAGTCCAGAAGAAAAAGAGCCGGAAGCTCCTGAATTTGTAACCAGCTTCTTGTCCGAACTAAGAGAATATAAGGTCGCGGAGCCTTCAAAAATAAGACCTGCTTTTGGTAATCAGAAAGGATGGTGCTTAGTATGGAAGTGGACAAGGGATGATTGTTCCGTTATAAGGTTAACTGATAAGATGGAAGTTTCCCTATATGAACATCAACCAAAACCCCAGATTAGTACCGCAGGTAAATTCTTTCCCGACCCTAAAGATTTCTTTAATAGAGACGAATTTCTTAATTGGGCGGTGGAATACGAAAATAGAACACCTTTGAAAATTAGGAAATTAAAACATAAACGTAAAGAAGTTGTTGAGCATAAAGAAGAAGTTACGGATAATTCGGCAAATATCTTTCAAGCTATTGAAGAGGCTAAGAAGGAGGTTGAAAAAGAGCCAGTATTGGGATACAATGACGGTTACTTTGATAGTACCTTGGAAATTGTTCGCGAACTTTACGAAGACTCTTCAATCAGCAAAAAGAGCTTTATGGAAATTTTGAAATCAAAGCAAGAAAAATTAAATAAATTAGGCTGCAAAAAGAGCTTAATTGAAAACTTATAAGGAAATTAGAATGAGAATTTTATACCTAATGCGAGGGGTTCCAGGTTGTGGCAAGACGACTTTTCTTAGCGCATTACCTGATGCCAATGCCTACGTTATCTCTTCTGACGCCTTACGTATGCAGTTCGGTGGATTAGAAATGAACGAAAATGGAGAATATAAAATCTCTATGAAGCAGGATAAGAAAACCTGGAATACCTTGCACGATATATTAAAATATCGTATGGAACAAGGGTTGACTACTTTTATCGATGCTACCCATTACAGCTTAAAACTAATTAAATCTTATCAGAGCCTCTGTAATGATTACAATTATCAGTTAAAAGTAATTGATTTCAGTAGCGTTGATTTAGAGTTGTGCCTTGAAAGAAATCGACTCAGAGAGATACATAAACGTGTCCCTGAAGATGTAATTTTAAGAATGAATGAGGTTATTCAAAAAGAGAATGACATCTGGCCTAATTCCATTGAAATAATTCCATATAAACGGTTTATGTCGGAGTTAGAACTTCATCCGCTAAATTATAGCCATTTTGAAAAGGTGGTTATATTTGGGGATTTACACGGTTGTATGGACCCTCTAGAAAAATATTTTCTTATTAACCCCTTCAATGAAAAAACGAAATATATTTTCGTAGGGGATTACCTGGATAGGGGTATTCAAAATGATGAGGTATTAAACTTTATCCTTAATATAAGAAAGGAGAAGAACGTTCTCCTCCTAGAAGGAAATCACGAAAAATGGTTAAGACTATATGGGAGAAATAAAGACAGTGAAATTTCTTCTAAAGAATTTCTGGAAAATACTCTACCTCAAATAAAAGGCATTGATAGAAAATCTGTCAACGGGCTATGCAAGAGGTTGAATCCTTTTGCCTACTTTGAATATTGCGGAAGTAAATTCTTGGTGACACACGGAGGGCTACCTGATATTCCTAACTGGCTTACTAATAAGGAAGACTGCATCAAAGGTGTTGGAAAATACGAAACAGATTTCGAAATTGATGATAAATTTTCCAGCAAATTCAAGAATAAGAAAATTTTCAGTGTTCACGGGCATCGTAACATAAGTAGCTGCTTTACCCGAAATAATACTAATACCTATAATCTCGAAGGAAAGGTTGAATTTGGCGGCTGCCTGAGAATCCTGGAAATATATAAAGATGAAGATGGTAATTGTAAAACGTCTATAGTAGAGACGAAGAATTATAAATTCAAGAATCCGGAACAGTTGTTATTAAAGGATTTTGAAAATTCCCCCTTAGTTAAAGAAAAAGAGCTCTCTGATGGAATTTACTCCTATAACTTTACCAAAGAGGCTTTTTATTCTAAGCACTGGTCCAAGAGTGCTATAAAAGCAAGGGGCATATTTATTCATAAAGAATCCCAGGAGATTATAGCACGCTCTTATAATAAATTTTTCCATTATGAAGAAATGGGGGATTTAGGGGAGAAAGGAATAGAGAACTTGAAGTACCCAATAGGAATTTTCTTAAAAGAAAATGGGTACCTTGGGCTGCTATCTTATAATAAAGTAACAGGAGATTTCTTCGTTGCCTCTAAATCTACGGATAAATCTGAATTTGCCAAACACCTCAAAGAAGTCCTAAAGAAAAATGGTTTCCTTAATTATGAAACAAAGAATTTCTTAAAGGACAATGACTGCACGATGGTGTTCGAAGTATGTGATAGCGATTTTGACCCGCACATTATTAAATACGAAAATCCTCAAATTATATTACTTGAGGTCATTAAAAATAAAGCGGGCGCTATTGATTTCGAATTCAGTGAAAAAATGCAAACCTATTGGCACAATCAAAATATATATAAGTATGGAATACGTTTGAAAACGTGCTGGGGTAGCATTAAGAATGAGTCTGAACTAAAAAAATTCATCGAGCAAGATACCAGTAAAGAGAAAATTGAAGGCTGGGTTCTTAGAGACGCTGATGGATTTATGTTCAAACTCAAAACTGATTACTACGCTTTTTGGAAAAATCTGAGGTCAAAGTTTTTGGAAGCCGATAAGGTACTTCCAAAATTTACCAACAAGTTCAGAAACGAACTTGATTGGGTAAGAACAGTAAATAAAGAGAAGTACGAAGTTAAATCGTACCAGAAATTTAATATGATTAAATTAATTGAAGATTACAATAAAGAAAGGGAGAAAATATAATGTTCAACAGTAAAGAGAGAAAATTAAATAAGTGCCTGCCTGCTATCAGAATGGTCAATAAGGAATTTCATAAGAAGTTTGATACCTTCATTGAAGAGAGCGCTGCCTGCTTTGACAACGAGGAAGAATTTGACGATATCATTCACGAAATCTATTTTGATATTCTTGAATGTGGAATTGACAAAAACTTCGCTAACAAGGCATTCGAAATTATTGAAAATTATACAAAAGAATGGAAAAAGAAAGAAATTGGAAGATACACCAGACGTTCTATCGTAGATATGCAAGGTAAGAAAATTAGCCTTCTTCCTTATGGTGATTACCTTGAAATCAAAGGCAATACAGTTATCATTGAAAAGCCAAAAGGAAAAGAAATTATTGCTTTCCAGAGTTATACCGAAAATTACCAGATTGAGGAGACGGCATTTAAGATTAGCGATGAACTTAGAAATGGACTGTTAAATATCTTCAATTTAGCAGAATCCGTAAGAGAAAATTATCCTTGGGTTGAAAACCTTGGGAATATTAGAACAATTGCTTACGAAAATGGGGATTTCTAATAATGGCAAAAGCAGTTACACGGAAGGCCGTAAAAAGGCCTTCCCGAAAGAAAATTACAGTTGAAGATATAAAATCGCAAGTTATATCCTTTTCTGAAATGGATTCAAAAGAGCAGGTACAAGCTTATTTTGACGACTTAAAAAGTAAATGTGTGAACGTAGATTTAGGAGAACTTGAAAGGTCCTTAAAAGAAATTCCTTCACAGATTGAAAAAGCTGAGAAGATTGGACAGAAGTTCCTTGCAGAAAAATTAAAGCGCCATATATACCTTCTTATGAAAGAAAAGGTGCTTCTAAAATATAACATCAATAAATACGTAAGCCTTTACGATATTAACCGTTTTATAGACGGAATTGAGGACTACGTAGTAAAATTTTGTGAAATAATGGCATTTCCGAGAATTATTCCTAACAATGTAGTTGACAGAATTCAGCAAATGAAAGATTTGGGATTATTTTCCGAATTCTATATTGTATTCACGGACTATACTGACGAGGAAATTATTTCCGAAAAAGCCAAGAAGCAGCGCCAGGTAAATAGGGACCCTATTGTTTTCGGTGTCATTGACGGTTATCAGGACCGTTATTATTTCATTGCGGATTGGGTTGATGAGTACTGTGATATTACCTTTGATAAAATGGTAAGTAAATTACAGTCAATGGATAAGAATTACAAACCTAACGAAATAGTAGAAGATACGGAAAAATATATTGCAAGGGTTCTCCCTTACGTAGAAGAAAGTATTGAAGAGCAGAAAAAGAGAGAAGAAGAGGCAGAACGTAGAATGTCACATCTGAATAAACAACCTTCAATGCTTCAGAAGGGCAAGAAATTCTTAAAGAAGGTTCTATTTATTAGGTAAAAATATGTTCGTTAGCCATTTCGTAGGTTTCAAGTCTGGTATGAAAAAAGGGAGTTGCTTGTGTAGTCATTCCTATGTTAAGAGTAGGATACCGGAAAAAATAGATAGAACTATAAAGGGAGTTCTTGGTAGTAAAGGTAAATGGGTTAAACCAACTAATAATCCAATAGAACACGAAACCTACCTTAATCATAAGAGTATGTACGACTTATATTACGTCTCATCCTTTTCACTTATATTCGGAAGCAGAATTTTCTCTAAATCCTATTGGGACGAAATTGGCGAGATAAATATAAAGGATACGAAATGGTATAATAAAGTTTACCAGAAATGGGTAAAAAGTAAAATGGATAAGAAATGGAGTAATCGCTGTGAAAACTGTGGCAAGCGTTTACTGGATTTGAGAATAAGTATCTGCAGGGAATGCGATAAACGGATTACCCAGGATTACTTCCATTCTTTCCTAAATAATGAATCAGATTTCGGTCAGAAATCTGAGTTTGAAAGGAATATGGAAATCTTTAGGGATTATATCAGAACAATACCAAGATTTATGCTAAGTGTATCGGATTATAGAATCTTCTACTACCTTAAAACCAAGGATGAGCCAAATTTCAGGTACTGGAGTTAATAAATGATTGACTTTCAATCCGAACTATTTACGCACGCTGCTAGGTATGAACCTAGAATAAAAGGAACTACCTGCTGGATTAAATGTCCTTTCCACGGAAATGGTATGGAAAGAACCCCTTCTTGTTGTATCAATCTGGTTAAAGGAAAATACCCTATTGGCTTTTTCTACTGCTTTGGATGCGGAAAACACGGGTCTTGGAATGAACTAGCTGATAAAATTTCAGGTCTTACCCGTATGGACGAGCAAGAAATTAAACACCAAGACCTGATAACAACACGTTTAACTTCAGCGCAAAGAGCTGCTCTATATGGAAATGAAATGGAAGAATCCATTGATTTCAAAGTTATGATAGACTGGGATAGAAAAGAATCCTGGCGTGGAATAAATGGACAAACCCTCTTTGACTTAGGTGCAAAATTATTCTACAATAAGCAGTGGAAGTTAAATCAAATTTTTCTTCCAGCATATCAAAATGGGGAGTTAAAAGGGGGCATAAAAGGGGCTTTGAAAAAGGTGCCTAATTCTCCATCCTATATAAATACCGCCGGTCCTTGGGTGAAAAAAACGCTATTTCCGTATGATTTTGTACGGAAGATGCCTAGGGCAAAAAATTATATTGCAATTGTGGAAGGACCTAGGGATGCGCTTAACCTAATTCAGTATGGAATGCCAGCTCTTGCAATACTAGGTTCAAAAAACTGGTCTGAAATGAAGTACTCAATGTTCAGCTTATTAAATCCAAAACTTACTGTATTAGCGCTGGACAATGATGAAGCCGGACAATCCGCCTTTGAAACCATATATGCGGATTTCGAAGATAGCGCAGATACTATAAAAATGCAGTTTCGTGAAGGCGGAGACCCTGGAGAACTTACGGAAGAACAGGTAAAGAAATACATTAAAAAGTTCGATTCATTTTTCTAATTTCTTAAATTCTGTAAAAATTTCTTAAATGAAAGGAATTTTTATGGAAAATCCTACCTTAAATCAATACTTCAAAAATAAAGAAGATTGGGAATCTTATATATCCCAATTTAATGTACGTAAAATAATTAATAAATTTGATAAAGCGTTTATACAGAAAATGAAACGTTATTATAAAACGTATGGTTTTGATATGATATTATATGAAGACCAAAAGAAACGTATGGACTTAATATTAAAGGGATATTGCTGCGGAAGAATTGAAAAACTATAAGCCTGGTGACAAATTTCGGGATGGAATTTGTGCATATATAAGGCATTCTGGAAGAGATGGATATATAATGACAATGGAAGGAGAAGAGGTCGAAAGACATCTTACGGAAGACTGTATTATTTACTATGAAAAAGAGGGACAAAAATACTATGCAATATGGGCTTAGCTATAATGAAAAGGATGAGGTAAAACTTCCATCTGAAAAAGGGTGGTATCCAGCGTGTCAGTGTTGGGACCCAAGGGAGGGTGCATTTCCTAGTGCGGTATATTTCGATGGAGAAAAAATAACTCGCTCAATTGACACCTTGCCTTTAACCGATAGAGAGGAAGATAATAAAGTACAGTTTAACCACATATACGTGGAAAGTAATTGTGGTGATGATGTAAAGAGAGCACTTGAAATAGCTGAAGAAGAAACTAACTGGTAAGAAAATGGTTGGATATATAAAGCATAAAATATATATACCTGAAGAAGATGTCGATATGAATGCCATTGAAAAGGCATATCAATTTGATAACTTCGAAGACACTGCTTGCGACCGTTGTCCTTATAAAAAAGACAGGCCTAACGAGTACTGCCAGACTTGTCAGGCATATCTTGGACTAATAAGAATGTGGTCCCGTAAAGTAATAAATGGAAAGTCTTATATTTTAATACCTTCAGGAAATATGAAAAGGGCTTCAGAAATAACTGGTATTGATTTTTCAAACTATAAAGACCTACGTTGTTGTGCTCCTTTTGAAAGTGGGCTTAAATGGACCGGACAGTTAAGGCACGGTGAAATGGTTAACGGTGTTC
>ULPC01049745.1_pt1 | contig 15747 bp, 20 predicted proteins | sample 1953181 | NCBI WGS metagenome assembly ULPC01 (sample SAMEA4835620, study PRJEB28245) | human gut metagenome | biome: gut microbiome; material: fecal sample | place: Denmark | collected 2008
TGATAAAAAATCATTTGACGAATATTATGAAGATATAAAAGTAAAAACAGAAAATTATAAAGGACGTACAGAATTTTCAGAAGATGATGAACTAAGAATTCCATATGTAAAGGTAAATGGGATGATTAATTACAACCAATTATATGATAAAAAGATAAAAAATTCTAATGGATTATACATATATGATGTTATCCAAAATGTTAATTTTTATTTAAATGAAAGAGGTTGTAATTTGTCAAGCAAAGCGACAATGGTTACAGAATATATGGGAATAGGAGAAGATACAAAATATTGTTATTTTCAAGATACTTTTATAATATTTATGAAAGAGAAAAAATCTGATAAACCATATTTTGCATTAAAAGTAGATAATAATGATATTTTGGAAAAAATAGAAGAAACAGATGAACCAAAAATATTTGATAGTACAACTTTAGCAGATAGAGAAAAATATTATAGCAAATATTTACAAGGAGGAGAATATAAATTTTTTGAAGACGAAAAATATGAGTATTATTATCCTTCACAAAAAACAAAGGTTGTTATGGTATATTTTCCAAATGGAGTTGCAATGACAGCAGAAGAGGCATTAAAACAAGGAAAAATATCTATGGATTTATTGGATAAATATGAAGTTGAATATTTTAAGAAAGAAAAATAATTATTAAAAAGTAATAAGTTATATTTCAAAATAAAATTGTAGGCAATATATAATAGGTTGCTTACAATTTTATTTTTATAAAAAATGCAACCAAATGAAAAAAAGTGGTAATATAGAAATAGAAGATATCTTAAAAGGGGTTTAGATCTAAATTGGAAAAAGTAAATGATAAAATATATAACTACATAAAAAATAATGAATTAAAAATAGAAGAAATCATGGAAAAATATAATTCTTATATTTATACAATTATAAACCATTTTTCTATTGATTTTTCAAAAGAAGATGAAGAGGAAATAATATTGGATGTTTATCTTACATTATGGAATAACAAAGAAAAATTAGATATAAATAAAAGTATGACAGCATATATAGCAGGAATAACTAAAAATCTAATTCTAAAAAAAGCTAGAAAACAAAAAAATCTGGAAAATATAGATGAATATCAAGAAAAATTAGCAAATACACAAAATATTGAGTTGGATTATTTAGAAAGCCAAAAAAATAAATTCATTATTAATGAATTAGAAAAAATAAAAAAAGAAGACAGAGAAATCTTTATACAATATTATTACGAAGAAAGAAAAATAAAAGAAATATCAATAATGTTTAAGATTTCAGAAAGTAAAGTAAAATCAAAATTATTTAGAATAAGGAAAAAAATCAAAAAAACTCTAAAAGAAGGAGGGTATGATATTAATGGATAATAGTGAATTATTAGAAAAATTTAAATTAAATATAGCAATAAATAAATTTAAAAAAGAAAATACCGATGATTATGCCCTAAAAGAAGAATTAAAATGGAGGAGATATGCTATGAAAAGAAAATTGATAGCAGGATTATGTGGTGGTATCATGTTAGCATCAGGGGTTGTATTTGCATCTAATTATGATAAAATTGTTGAATCATTCTGTCAAGGAAAGGGAATTGATTCTGCTGCACAAAATGGATATATTGCAAATCCAGATATGAATTATGTAAGTTCTAATACAAGAGTTACAGACCAAATAGCAGGAATCACTTTAGATAATATTAATGTAAATGTGAAAATAGATGATTTTTTAATGGATAACTTAAATATTAGCACACATTTTACTTTTGAAATTGACCCAAAAATAAATAAAACGTTTAATCTAGATACTATACTATCTATAACATTAAAAGATTTAATTGTAACAGATGAAGATAATAAAATTTTATATTGCATGGACAAAGAAACATTAAAAAATTATTGTAATGAAAACAATTTAAATGAGGAAGAATTTGAATCTAGCAACAATTATTATAATTGTGGATTAAGCATATTGATACAAAAACAAGATAAAGAGAAACGGAATCATAAATTTTGTTTATAATTTATATACAGGAGATGAAAGTTTTCCAAAAAGTAAAAAGTTAAACTTTAAATTTACAGATATCCAATTGGAAATAAAAAATGAAAATAAAAACAATGTTGTGAATTTTAAAGGAAATTGGAATATAGATTTAGATGTACCTGAACAAATGTACAATAGACAATCTATTGCTTATAAAGTGGTAAGCTGTGAAAATTCGGATTTTCGAGTAACAAATGCGATACTTACTGATACAGGATTTGAATTTGGAATGATTGTATCTAATATCAAAAAACCAGAACAACCACAAATGTTAAAAGATTTATGGCAAGAATATGAAAATGGAAAACTTGATATTGCTGAGTATAACAGAAAAATTAATGAAGACGAAGAAATAAAAAAAGTAAATGAAGAATATTTTAAACAATTACTACCAATTAATATTTATGACTACAATCCAAATACAGGAAAAACAAATTTTGAAAATATAACTTATGTAGAAAATGAAAATGGTGAAAAATTTGAGTCTACAATGAGTTCTAGCAGAAAACAAGATAGTAACTTTATAGATGATAATACATATAGCTTTTATGAAACATTTAGTCTAACACCTTATACAGCAACAGATAAATTAAAAGTAAGAATTTTACTTAAAGATAAACCATACATAATAGAATTAGAAAAAGTATATAAGTAATACATAAAAAATTGAAGTTAATTAGAAAATTATATATAATAAAATAAAGTATAGAGAAAGTTATAATTATAATAATTTTCTCTTTTTTTATAAAAATGAAACTTTTTTTATATTACACAAGCTCTTATAAGTGTAAGATATGTACATATATTCGGAGGAAATTATGGAAGAATTAGTGAAAAAAGCCCAAAAAGGGAATAAAGAAGCATTTACAGAATTAATTTATGAAATACGACATGATTTATATAAAATTGCAAGATGTCGTTTATCTTGTGAAGATGATATAGAAGATGCGGTTCAAGAAACAATGATAGAAGCATTTAAAAATATAAAAAAATTAAAAAAAGAAGAATCTTATAAAAAATGGGTTATAAAAATATTAGTGAACAAGTGTAATAGAATTTATAACAAGAATAAAAATAGGAACGTATCTTTTGAAAATTTAGAATTAGATAATACTTATTCACATAGTGAAAATTATCAAGAATTAGATAATTTGGATTTTTATTTGATTTTAAAAGATTTAAACTATGATGAAAGAATGTCTTTAACGTTATTTTATTTAGAAGATTATTCAATAAAAGAAATATCTAAAATACTTAAAACAAATGAAAATACTATAAAAACAAGGATAAAAAGGGGAAAAGAGAAAATTAAAAATAAATTTTTGAAAGGAAATAATTAGTATGGAAGTATTAGATAAAAAAATAAAAATGGCATTATCTAAAGAGGTAGAAGAACCATATACATATGAAAGAACCATAAAAAAAGCATTATATAAAAACAAAAATTATGGTATAAAACATTATATAAAAAAGGCTATTATAATTATTGCTTCAATTTTAAGCACATTAGCTGGAACATTTGGTGTATATGCAGCAACAGGTGGAAAAATTGAAGGAATGCCAGCATTTGATTGGATAGGATTAAAATTTTCAGAACAGTATGTAGAATATAAACAACCAGTAGAAAATCAAGTATTAGCATTTGAAAATACAAGTGTAGAACTAGTATCTACTTTATGCAATGAGGGATTAACTATATTAGAATTTGATGTAAAACTTAGCGAAGAGGATTATAAAAAATTAAAAATAGATGAAAGTGTTATTACAGATGAATTTTTGCAACAAATGGAAGAAACAAAAGAAAAAGCAAAAGATGAGGCAATAAAAAAATTAAAACAAGATATTTACACTGAAGAAATACAAAAGGGAAATTATAATATAAACTATGAAGATATTAAACTTACAGACGAACAAATAAATAAAAAATATGATGAAGAGATAAAAGATATAGAAAATAGCATTGAAGAACGAAAAAATACCTTATTTACAATTGCTCTTACATTAAATAACGACCAAAAGGGAGGAACTTATAATTATGATAAATTTAATCCAAACACAGACTGGTATGCAAATCTATATATAGATGATATACCTTATTATGTTACAAGTATGCAAAAGTTAGAAAAAATAAATAAATATGAATATAAAGTTTATAATTTCTATTTAATTTCAGATGATATTCTAAAAAACAAAAACGATTTTAAAATAACTCTAAAGAACAATAAAATTGTAAATATGGCTGATTCTAAAGTTAGGATGTTGTCAGAAAAAGGACTAGAAAAAGAAACAAAAAATATAAGTGATAATTGGTTTGGAAATGTAAATATAAGTACCACCACTATGGAATATGAAAGAAGTTCTATGAAACTTCCACCTATAAGCACAATAGATTTACCAGGTGAATTTGAAGTAAATGTTTCAAAAAATGATATTCTAAAAGATAGTAAAGTTATAGAAAATCCAGATATAAAATCAGAATTTAGAAATATTACTCAAAAAGTTGAAAAAGTTGTTGCATCACCAGTTCAAACAGTAGTACAAGTAAAGCACTCTGCATCTCAACAATCATCAAATGCATTTGCTAATAGATATTCAAATCCAGAAATAGAACATCTACCAATAACAAATAGATACAAGGTATATGATTCTGACGGAAAAGAATTAAGTTGTTTGGCTTTAACAAATAAAAACACATTAATATATAGTGATGGTACAAGAGAGGATTATGATAGACATGATATTCCAAATAAGAAATATAGTAATGCGACTTGGGAGACAGTAGAATATTTACTAATTGAAAATACTAATTCAGAATATATAAAAATTGTGCCAGTAGAAATTATACATAATCCCGTGGAAGGTCAAGAAGATACAGGTGGAGAAATATATTATGAAATGAATCCTTTAATTATAAATCTAAAGTAAAAAGAAAAAAATAAACGATTCAAAAACATATGACAGAATAGAAGTTTGAGCCAAATATGATTTCTATGAGGTAATGTAAGATGAAGAACATATGATTGTTAAAATTAAAGAATAGCTAAAACTAGCTATTCTTTTTAATCCAACTTTTAAAATCTTCAGAAGAAAGTTTTCCGTTTTTATATTGAGTAACTTTCTTTTTTCCTATCTCTTTATATTTATTAAAGTCGTTAATATATTTATCAATATCAGGATTTCTTGATTTCATCATAGATTTTCTACTATATACTTTGTAATATAAATCTAGAATAGAATCTTCACATTTTGAATTTTCAAATGCGATTCTTCTTCCAACATCCTTGCAAGTCTTTTTAGTTTCGCCAGGTGCGATATTATTACAATAATTAGCAGATTTAATATTAGCAATGAAATATTTATTGCAATTTTTACAAATTTTTAAATATATTTTTTCTTTAAGTATGCTACATATAGATTTATATATTATGCTAGAAATGTCATAAGGTATTATTAAATCATATTCAATAACTTTATTCTTTTTATTTGATAAAAAATCATATATTTCTTTTTCAGTTTCTCCAGGATAAGAGGAGAATAGATTAACAGAGTAATAAGCAGATTTATTTTCATTTAGTAATGTAATAGTTGGTGATGTCCTTCTTAGTACGTATAATCTTTCAATAGGCTTAAAATTTATTGCTTGCTTAATTGGATTAAATAAACAATAATCTAATATAATATCTGTTTGTTCTTGCAATTTTTTTAACATCTTTAAATTTTTATTTTGTAAATCTAAAACAAATATTTTAAATTCTTGTTCTGAACATTTACCATTTTTAAATACTTTCTTTAATTTATCAGTTTCTATTAAAGATAATGAATATTTAAGAAAAAATAAATAAAATTCATTATAATCTTCAAAATTAGTATTTAAGAAATCAGATAAAAATGTTCCTAATGTTTGTGTTGTTATTTTATATTTAAAATCTAAAACAAATTCCATATTTTTTTTATCTAAAATTATAGGATAATTTATTATAATTTCATTATTATTTTGTTCATTTATAGCCAGCCCTAAACCAGATAAAATGTCCAAAATATAGCTATTTTCTTCCATTGAAATCTCCTTTTTGTTATAAACACAAATCAAAAAAATAAACTAATTTGTGTTATAATCGTTTTTTACTAATACTTATTGACTTTCAAAGATTAGAAAATTATAATGCAAATAGTTAAGAACAGATATGTAAAATGTTATGTTTTTAACAGTCATGTAACATATAGTATATACGAAAATTTTTCCCTTTGAATCCGTTTAAATTATACTATATGTTTATAAAAAAATCAATATAGGCAAATTCTAGATACGCCTATATAGAAAAACTATGTCAAAAAATGTGTAAACACTTTTTGAACCAAAAACGAAAGGAGAATTTTATTATGGAAAAGGTTGCTATGATAAATGAACTTTATTTTGAAGAAAAGAAGACATTAACTGAAATAGCTGAAGTAATAAATACATCCGTGAGTTACATATCAAAAATTTTAAGAAAAAATGAAAAATACAACGAAGAAAAAGAAAAACGAAAGAATGAAAACTTATTAAAAAGAAGAAAGGTACAAAAAGATTTAATTTATGGTAAAAGAAAAAGTAATATAGACATAGAATACATAAAATTAAAAACACAACATGAACAAGCCTCTATGGAACTATCAAAAAGAAGTATATTAGGAAAAGATACTTTAAGAAAATGGTGCAGTAGTGCTTATGTGTATAATAAAAACAAAAAACGTTATGAATTTGATACTAAAAATCTAAATAAGCCTTCTGATTTTCCATCATATATTAAAATTTAAGATAAAAATATAAAATAAGAGGTGATTAAAATGGTTTTATTCTGTGCTGGATTATTTATAGGTGCAATATTGGGAATTGGATTACATTGCCTATTAATTGTTGCAAAAGATGCTGATAACAAAATGATTAATTAAGGTTATTACATAAATTTCAAAGAATATATTATAAAATTGAACATATATTATATAGAAGATAAATAAAAAAGAATAGAAGGAACAATGATAAAAATAATATAAAAAATTATAGATAAATGTAAAAAGTCAGTAAATCTGACTTTTTATTATGGAGGAAAAACATGAATAAACAGGAATGCAAAAAATACTTAATAAAAGCATATAAAAAAATTACAGAACAAAACAAAAATTTGAATACCAGAAATATTGAATTTGAAATGAAAAATATAGCAAAAGAGCAGTTAACTGAATACATAGCGTATTCTAAAATTGCAGTTAATAATATGAAATGTAGCGGGAATATTCAAATAACACTTAAAGATTTGTTGTATCAAATAGATATATTACCAAGAATATATTCAAAAGAAAATGCAATAGATATTGCCAATAAGCTTTAATTTTTTCTCAACTTAACTTTCTTAATGATATTTAATAAATTATTTATAAATTTATTTTAGAAGGAAAAAATATAAAGAATAAACAAGATAAAATGGCTAATTTAGAAATAAACAATTCGTTAATACAGTAGATGTTATTAGACAACAAAGATAAAATAATTGGATATATAAGAGTTTTCCAATATGAAGATAATAAAAAAATAAAAAGACAAGAAAATACAATTATAAATTTTTGTAAACAATTTAATATATATTGCAAACATAATAAGTGTTATCAGTATAGATAATGACTTTATTATAAATAAATGTTAATAGATAAGATTGACTTTAATGCCAGTCTTATTTTTTATAATATTTTTTTGTCTAAAGTCATAAATTTAATTGAGGTGATTTTTTAATAATGAATGATGTATTAGAACAAAAAAGTGTACTATTAGGTAGTGAAAAATATGAATACATAAAGACAAATGATGGAGCAGAACAACTAATAAAAAGTGAAGATATAGGAAAACGAAAGATAAATATAGTAATAAAGAATACTACACAAACAAATACAGAAGAATTAGAAAAATACATTATTGACGTGTTGAGTGATTTATATATCCAAAAAAATATAAAAAGAATAATATAAAATTTTTTCTCAAATTGATTATCCTTTTTGCTTAAAATAAAATTTTAAGTTGAAAGGAGGTTTAAAATGAAGAGAGTTGGATGTTTATATAGAGTTTCTACTAAAAAACAAACATATAATAATGATATACCAGTTCAGAAAGAAGCTTGTAGAAAATTTATTAAGACAAAAAATGATTGGACTCTAGAAAAAGAATATATGGAACTTGGTGTTTCAGGATATAAGGTTGGAGAAAAAGAAAGAGATGTTCTACAAACAATAAAAAAAGATGTTAGTAATAAAAAAATAGATATACTTCTAGTTTTTATGTTTGATAGAATAGGAAGAAGAGAAGACGAAACACCTTTTGTTGTAAAATGGTTAATTGATCAGGGAATTGAAGTATGGTCTGTAAATGAAGGACAAAGAGAAATAAAAAATAGTTATGATAGACTTATAAATTATATTACATATTGGCAAGCACAAGGAGAAAGTGAGAAAATATCAATTAGAGCCAAAGAAGAACGAATAAGATTAACAAAACTAGGAATTTATATGGGGTATTATGCTCCATTTGGCTATAAAATGGTTGAAAGTGATTTATATAGTAAAATTGGAAAACAAAGAAAAGTATTAGAAATTTATGAGGAAGAAGCAAAAACTATAAGACTAATTTATAATCTTATAGCAATTAATGAATATGGAACTGATAAAGTATCAATATACTTGAATAATAAAAAAATAAAAAGAAGAAAAAAAGGAATATTATGGGATTCGAATGCTATTTTAGAAATAGTTAAGAACCCAATTTATAAAGGCTATGTATCTTTTGGAAAGAGAAACAAGATGAAAGGAAATGATAAGAGAAGACAAAAAGAAGATTGGATAATAGCTGAAAAGAGAAATGATAGTATCGTAATTATTTCAGAAGAAATCTGGGAAAAAGCTAATAATTTAATAATTAGTAGAAAGAGAAAAAGTGGAGAAAGAGTATTACGTCTATTATCTGGATATACAAGATGCGGCTATTGTGGCAATTACATTGTTCCAAAAGGAAAGACAAAATATACATATATGTTATGCAAGGGAAAACAGAAAACTGGAAAATGTGAATATAGCAAAAATTATAGAGTTGATATTTTAGAAGAAATAGTTAGTAATGAAATAAAAACATATTTAGATACATATAAAAAAATAGATTTAAAGAATGTAGTTAAAAAAAGAATAAGAAATATAAAAGAAAGAAAAGAAAAAGTCGTATTATTAAATCAAAAAATTAGCAATTCTCAAAACAGAATAGTTGAATTGAAAAATGAAATTATACTTGCTCTTATGGAAAATAATCAAGATAAAAAGAAAAAAATAAATGATGAGTACAATTCAGAATTAGAAAATCTAGCACATTTAAATAAAAATTTAGAAGAACTTCAAGATGAAATTAATAAAAACAACAAAGATATAAATAATTTAAAACAATGCATTCCTGTATGGAGTAAAGAGTTTGAAAATGCACCATTAGAAATTAAAAGACAAATTTTGGACAAATTAATAGATAAAGTGTATTTATATAATGATAAGGTAGAAATAAGAGTTAAATATCCTATAAGTACAATATTAATAGGAGAAAGAAATTAAACTTTATGGATATAAAAAGAGTTGGATGCTTGTATAGGGTTTCAACTTTAAAACAAGTTGAAAAAAACGATATCCCAATGCAAAGAATAGCATGTGGAGAGTTTATAAAATCACAAAACAATTGGAAATTAACAAAAGAATATATTGAACTAGGAGTATCAGGATATAAACTTAGTGAGTCAAAAAGAGACGCTTTACAAGATATAAAGAAAGCTGTACTAAATAAAGAAATAGATGTTTTGCTTGTTTTTATGTTTGACAGAATTGGAAGGAGAGAAGAAGAAACACCATTTGTTGTAGAATGGCTAATTAATAAAGGCGTTGAAGTTTGGTCTGTAAAAGAAGGACAAAGAAAAATCGAGAATAGAGCTGATAAGCTGATTAATTATCTTACTTATTGGCAAGCAGGAGGAGAAAGTGAAAAAACTTCGATAAGGGTTAAAGAAGCACAGACTCAAATGGCTGAAAATGGAATATTAACATATGGAGGAAAAAGGAATGCTCCGTATGGATATGAATTTATAAAAAGTGGAACATATACTAAAAAGGGAGTTGAACGTCAAAAGCTTATAATAAAAAATGATGAAGCAGAACTTATAAAAGATATTTTTGGAATGTATGTAAAAAAAGGATTTGGAATTGGAAGAATAGCAAAAGAATTAAACGATAGAAAGAAAAAACCAAGAAGAGCTATGGTATGGGCGACATCAACTGTGGGGGCAATTTTAGGAAATCCTATATACATGGGATACCCAGCATATAAAAAGAAAACTACTACAAATGCAACAGGTTTAAAAAAACAACCTTTTGAAAATTGGGTTTTACCTAAAATGAAGGTTGAAAGTTTAGCAATTATAGATGAGGAGATGTGGTATGAAGCAAAGAAAATTAGAGAAGATAGAGCTAAAAATCTTGAATTTGCAAAACCTAGACAAACAAAATCACCATTGCTACTTTCAGGAATAGTAAAATGTGGAGAATGTGGTTATACATTTACAACATCTGAATCCAAAAAGAAAAAGCCTGATGGAGGAACATGGGAATATTATTATTATAAATGTAGTAGTACAATAAATACAAACACTTGTTGTTTGGAGAAAAAAAGTATTAAAAAGGAAGTCTTGGAAGAAATAGTATTAAAATGTGTATATAATTTTTTAGATAGTTTAGAACAAGTTGATTTATCTGAAGCAATAAAACAGGGAGTTTTTAATAATTGTGATAATGATGTAAAAGAATTGAAAAAATGTGAAACACAAATTAATGAAATTGATGCCAACATTAAAGCCTTAAAAGATGAGGTTATAAAAACTTTAACTGGTGAAAGTAGTTTTACGGCAGAATTATTAAATGAATTAATATCAGAAAAAGAAAAACAGAAAATTGAAATAATTGAAACTAAGAATTGTATTGAAAATAAAATAAGACAAAAGAAAGTAGAAGATAATGAATTATTACAAATTAAGGAAAGAATACCAATTTGGAAGGAAGAATTTGAAAATGCTGATATAGTAATAAAGAAAATGTTGTTATCAGAAATTATTAAAGAAATAAGAATATATAATGATAGATATGAAATTGATTTTAGAGTACAATTAAATAAATATTTAAAAGCCATTTCAGAAATTGATAATGTCAAGATGAAAAGTATTGAAAGTAAATTGCTTGAAACTACAGCCAAAATCGAAAGATAATATTAAGATCAAAAACATATTTCAAAAAGTTTGAAAACTGAACAAACTGGGGTAAAATCTCCAGGATGAGAAAACAAAACAAGCCACTTACCTTTATAATCATTTAAAGATTTTGGCCCAAAACTAGTAATAGCATCAAATTCTGGAGCTTTTTGACCGATTTTAACATTGCCGTTCATCATTAATTCATAATCCATAAAAAATCTCCTTTCGTTTTTTGATATAATATTAAGAAAATGATACAAATGTGAATGGTTATTAACAATTTTATAAAAACAATTTTATAAAGATAGTTAAACATTTTGTAAAAGAAAAATGACATTTAGTAAAAAATAATCATTCATAAAGAAAAAATAATATATAATAAGCACCCATAAAAAAGGAGGAACAAGAATGAAAGAAATAGAAACCGAAAGATATGAAATAAGAATTCCAAAAATAGAAGATGCAGAAGAAATATACGAAAAATGGGGAACAGACAAAGAAAAAATGGCTCAATACAAAGAACATAAAACATATAGAAATATAATAGAAGCAAAAAGATTGATTAATGCAGTAATAGAAGAAACTGAAGATGGAATAACCTTCTGGATTATAGAGGAAAAAGAAAAACATGAAATAGTAGGCTATATAAAACTACAAGCGATGTCGTTAAAAAATAGAAAATGTGAAGTTGCATTTTATTTCTTAAAAAAATGGAGAAGAGATGGAACACCAGAAGAAGTACTTAGTAAAGTAATAGAATATATTTTTACAAAAACTATATATGAAACAGTTGTAATGAAGTATTATGCTACAATTCAAGAAGATATAGAAATATTACATAGCATTTTAACTAAAATAGGAATGATAAGAGAAGGAATTTTGAGAAATAGACTTATCAATGATAAAGGAGAAAAAATAGATAGATACATATATTCAATTTTAAAAGAAGAATGGGAAGAAAATAAAAATTAATAAACTAAATCTATTGACATATTAAAATTTTAGAAATAAAATAACATTGAAAAATAATGTTAATAAAAAAAGAAAAAATGTTAACAATAAAAATGTTAGGAGGAATTAATATGGCATTAGTAACAACAAAAGAAATGTTTGAAAAATCAATGAAAGAAGGATTTGCAATAGGTGCATTTAACATCAATAATATGGAAATAATACAAGGAATAGTAGATGCTGCAGCAGAAGCAAATTCACCAGTTATATTGCAAACATCAGCAAGTGCAATAAAATATGCTAGAATAAATTATTTAATGAAAATGGTTCAAGCAGCAGTTGAGGAACATCCCAATATACCAATAGTTATACACTTAGACCACGGACCAGATTTTGAAACAGCAAAAATGTGTATTGATAATGGATTTACATCTGTTATGATTGACGGTTCAAAATATGATTTTGAAGAAAATGTAGCTTTAACTAAAAAAGTAGTAGATTATGCTCATGCTCATGGAGTAGTAGTAGAAGCTGAACTTGGAAAATTAGCTGGAATAGAAGATGATGTAAATGTAGATGCAAATGATGCAATGTACACAGACCCAGCACAAGCAGAGGAATTTGTAAGAAGAACAGGATGTGACTCTTTAGCAATAGCTATAGGAACAAGCCATGGTGCTTATAAATTCAAAGGTGAAGCAAAATTAAGATTTGACATATTAAAAGAAATAAAAGAAAGAATACCAAATACACCAATAGTATTACACGGAGCATCAACAGTAATACCAGAATTAGTAGAAATGTGTAATGAATTTGGAGGAAATATTCCTGGAGCAAAAGGTGTACCAGATGAAATATTACATGAAGCTAGTATATCAGGAGTTTCAAAAATAAATGTAGATACTGACTTAAGACTTGCAATGACAGCTGGAATTAGAAAAGAATTTGCTGAAAATCCAAATGTATTTGATCCAAGAAAATATTTAGGAGAAGCAAGAGAATTAATAAAAGAAACTGTAAAACATAAAATGGTTGATGTTTTCGGTTCAGCAAACAAAGCATAAAAATAAAAAGAACACTAGAAAATTATTAACAATTTCTAGTGTTTCTTTTTATATTTTATTAGACATTTGTTGTCTAATTCTTCTTTCAGCATCTTTTTTTGCAATATCTTCACGTTTATCATAAAGTTTTTTACCTTTTCCAATACCTAATTCAAGTTTAACTAAATTGCCTTTAAAATATAAACTTATAGGAACTAAACTATAGCCTTTTTGCTTAGTAAGTCCAATCAATTTATTAATTTCGCGTTTGTTTAACAAAAGTTTTCTATCACGTAAAGGATTTTTATTAAAAATATTTCCATGTTCATATGGACTTATATGCATCCCGACTATGTAAACTTCACCATTTCTAATTATGGCATAACTATCTTTTAAATTAGCTTTACCGCTTCTAATAGATTTTATCTCTGCACCACTTAAAACAATACCAGTTTCCAATTTATCAGTAACATCGTAATTATGATAAGCAGTAGGATTTTTCGCAATTAAATTATCATTTTTCATAAAAAACCTCGATTCAAATAAAATAAACAAATATAGTATAACACGAAAAATCCAAAACTGCAATAAAAGTTAAAACAAACTAATCATTATCATCATGATTGTTTCTACCATTAGTAAGTTGCATAGAATAATACCAAACCACAGCAATAATAGCAATAGCAACTATACCAAGAATAAGCCAAGTCCAAGCACTTGCAGACATTCCTCCTGACATATTAGAAGAACCAGTAGCAACTCTAGTAGTATTATAATTATTTGTTCTAGACATAGAATTATGAGTATCAGAATTCATACCATTTTCTACAGAACCAGTAGCATCTTTAGAAACATTAGAAACATCTCTTGCAGCATTTTCAACAGTATTTTCGACTCCACCAACAACATTTCTTACATCATTAGCAACATTTCCTAAACCATCTGTAGCAAAGCAAACAGTAAAAGAAAAAATTGAAGCCAAAATAATAGCTAAAGAAATTAAAAGTTTTTTCTTCATGACATATCCTCCTTAAAAAATAAACGACTTAATTTTAATTTAAATCTAATAATATTATTTTAAAATTTGGACAAAATATACATGTTAAAAAAAGAAAAAAGCAGAATTTTGTAAAATCTGCCTTAATATATAAAATTTATTTCAATTTAATTAATATAGCTATAGCTAATAAAATTAAAACAATACCTACAACAATTAATAAAATATTAAGAATGTTAGATAAACTTAATCCAGAATTAGAATTTACATTACTAACTTTTGCAGAGCTTGTACTAGTAGTTGATATATTACTATTAGTAGATGTAGCAGAGTTATTTGCTGAAGTATTACTTTCTCTTGATGAACTATTAGTAGAAGTATTCTCGTTAGAAGTGTTAGAAGAAGTATTACTTGAATTTTCAGATAAATTTAAATCTACAGCATTTACTGTAAAAGGTAATAAAGTTAATAAAAGAATAATTGCTATAACTAAAAAACTTTTAGAAAATTTTAACATTTTTAACCTCCTATTTTTTCATTTGATTTACTTGTATATAATAACACAAAGTAATAAACATGTCTAGAAAAAAGTATAAAAAAATGAAATAATTACAACATAAAAAGACTGGTAAGAATTCTCACCAGTCAAAATATTAGAAACATCACTTCTTAGAAATAACAATTATAGAAGTTTTACCTTGTGGATTCCCAAAACAATCGTAATGTTTTTGCTCACTAGAATAATCTAAAGTATAGCCTAAGTCGGCTAAGACCAAATCTATAGCTTTTTTAGAATAATAGTTTTCTAATAATAATTTTTTATCAAAAATACTTTTTCCATTAAAATTATTATTAGTTCTTATTAATTCTTCCAAAAATCCAGCTTTAGCTATTGCCTTCTTTTTCTTGTAGTATTCTAAAAACCGTGTTGCTTCTGATACATTAAAATCCATATTTTGTTGTTCCATTGTTGATTACCTCCTTGTTGATAAAATGGATTTTACTACTTAAATTAATAAATAACAAAAATTATTATAACACCTATGTCAAAAAAAGTCAAAGTATGCAAGAAAAAATAGCTAAAAAGCTATTTTTTAATCGAAAACTATTTAGAATTTTTGTTATTATTGTTTTGTCTTTCTTCATTTTGGCTATTATTGTTATTATTATTTCTATTTTCTTTATTTTTCTTAGACATTGAAATGCACCTCCAATCAAAATCTAAAAATATTTTTACCCAAAAACAAAAAAATATTCATTCAAAAATTGTTTTTTTTATAAAAAAGATATATAATATAAAACGAATTTAGAAAATAAGCATAAAATATATAAAAATAAAAAGGAGCATAAAATAATGGCATATGAAAATAAAAAATTAGAAGAATTTAATGAATACATAAGATTTAGAAAAGTGGCTGTAATTGG
>ULPC01041527.1_pt1 | contig 15396 bp, 16 predicted proteins | sample 1953181 | NCBI WGS metagenome assembly ULPC01 (sample SAMEA4835620, study PRJEB28245) | human gut metagenome | biome: gut microbiome; material: fecal sample | place: Denmark | collected 2008
TCGATCTGGAACCTTGTAGAAGTTCCGTCCCAGCCGATGGTCGCTCTTGCGTCCACGACCGTCTTTCCCTTATTCCTGTCATCCTCCTCCTTCTTCCTGTCCTCCATGGCAAGATTGATGCGGATGCTTTCCTTGAGGATAAGCTCCACGCCCTCCTCTCCGATACGGTGAAGGAAATGTACAAGCTTGGATGAGGCGCAAGGTGCGGATATGCTGAAAGCCTCAAGACCGCAAAAGTACTGATAGTAGGCAGACAGGTAATAATCCCTCTAAACCAATCGGCTTTGCATTGGTTACCTGAGCTAAACGGATGCAAGCCGAGCCAAAAGGTGTTTGAACTGACTATATTGGGAGTATGTAACAGGTGTCTTAAAAAAATGGCTGCGGATGCAGGGATTACGAAAAATGTCAGTTTCCATACGAGCCGTCACACAACACAGGTGTATGCCGATGTGGTTATGGAAACAAAGGTTGAAACCATTAGCCGAATTTCAAATTATTTTTCTAACTTGTACAATACGGGTGGAAAAGTGTGAAATCTTTTCCACCCGTATTTCATCATCACTTTATTTTATATGCAGCTTTACGTGGATTATTTTTTCCGATAACCACATTTTGGGCATACTCCATCCTCATTGAGGGCGACACCGCAAAGAGGACAGCGGTCGATGTTATTCTTTGTGGTAAACTCGGCAGAAGCGGCATTCACACCGCTTGTGAAAGTGATTTTAGCGATGTTCAGTTTGTCTTTCAACAAGTCATATACAATCTTAATCATACCTTCCACTGTCATGGTTTCCTTGGTAACAACCAGACGGGCATCAGGGTAAGCCGTTGCCAATTCGGTCTTGAAGGCCTCTCCTTTCATTTTGTTTTGCGGATGACCGTTTTTGATGCCTTGCTTTTCATACACATCAAGAATGGCAGGAAGCAAAGGGTCATCTTCGCGGAGAACCAAGGCATGGTCAAAATTCTTCAACAGGCTCCATGCCACCTTTTGGATTTCATTACAAGGGTACACCATGTTTACACCTTCTTCAACCGTATCTTCCACCTCAATGGTCAATGTGCCAGTGTGACCGTGAAGATACTGGGCTTCGCCTTGGAAGCCATAGAACCGATGTGCATACTGCAAATCGAAAGTCGTGATACTTCTCATACTTTTTACTTTTTAGAGTTTAACTTTGGGTTATTTATCGTTATCTGCACCTGTATTCGGCTAATGTCAACCGATGCAAAATTCTTTTCTTTCAAATACTGTCGTATCAATTCCGTAAGCCCTTCATCCATATAATCCAAGATGCTCTCTCCCTCGAATATGTGGTGATGCTCTGTCACGGTAATGTCATAATAGCTTTTCCCCACTTCGGGATGGAACACAAGTGATAACAGATTAGCCTTGCAAAACGAATCAAGAATGCGATAGATGGTTGAGATGGTTATCTGATTATCTTTGGATTGCACACACTTGATTATTTCATCAATGGCAGCATGACGCAATTCCATCATAACCTCATAAACCACTTTACGTTGCGGAGTGATTTTTAGGCCTGCGTTCTTTATAATCTCCGTACTTTCCATTCTTCTCGTATTTTGATGCCACAAAGTTAATGAAAATATTTCGCATTTGCAAATTTTTACCAACAAAATAATGTTTTTTTTAAGAATAAAGCCGCATTACCTATTTATCTGTTCGAAGATAGTGGCATACTGGTGGGGGGGAGGCACATATAATGATGTGGTTCCCGAGTGTTATATTATCACTATGGATGGTCTTGAATCGGAACATTTCGCCGACGTTGCGCCCTACATTTTTGAGGATCTGGGACGCGCCTATGCTGTCGTAAAGAACTTTCGAGAAGAACGGATAGAATTGAAATAACCATAAATGAGTAGTTTCAATATGTCTGAAGGGTCATATGAAGGTCGTCCACCATTTCCAGGAGCCTCACGTTTAGTATGATTGAAGCCGAGTTCTTCTAAATCCTGGCTATCTACAAACGCATCAATGTAGCGAACAGGATTATCCAGCTCGATGTACTCGTCCAGACAAGCCGGAAACAATACGTATTGTCTTCTATCTTCACCTTTAATGTACTTCATAAGCGATAAGTGCCTGATAGCTACAAAGTTACGAAAATATTTCGAGAAAACCAAAGATAAAGTGTTAACAATAAGAAACTGAACTTTCGCATATGGGGAAGTTAAGTTATTATATAATAATGTGATATCAGCTGCAAAATGACAACAAAAATATGAAATATTACCTTTTTTGCATAAAATCTTCAAAAATATTCTATTTTTCCTATTTTTAGTAAGATAAATCGAGAAATTAATAAAAAATAGATAGCATAAAACCGCAATAGGGCAACAAAGTATCATCTTGTCATTATACATTCGTCAAAAGCAAAAAGTATGCTTTTCGACCGCAATAAACTGCTGACAGATTACGTTCCTATCGTTCTGCAATCTGGAAAAACTTATTCTGTAAAAGTGCCGACTATAATGATGAGGTAACATCAGGTTCTTCCGTGATTTTTTCTTTAGCTTTACATCGCTGAGATTTCCATATTTTCAACTGACTCCAATTTATTCATGAATATTGCAAACACAACGATGAATAGCAATATACTGTAAATCAACGCGTTACAAATTTACACTTTTAGAATAACGAATAGAAATTCTATAGTTGTACGACTAAGAACCCTATAGTTATACAACTATAGCTCTATGGTTGTACAACTATAGCATGTATAGTCGTACAACTGTAGCTTTATAGTCGTACAACTATAGAATTTTATTTTGCTGAAAGTGATAAAAAAGAGGAAACATGCATGTTATAATCCATCTTCTCACTGCTAGATTACCCCAAACCAAGGAAGCTAATTATGGATATAAATATTTACATTGCCACATAGCAAGGCTACTGCACATATCCTATCAACTGCTCTGTTCTATCTGCCAGGAAAAGAGGGATATTGACAAAAGTATCATCCTTTTTGAGATTAAGCATGGAATATCTGATGCGCAGACGGGGAGAATACTTCTTGTTATACTCTATCAAACTGCGCCCGGTAACACTTGTTCCCGACTTCACCTCCATAGGAATCACATCCAAACCACGCTGAACAATGAACACCCTCTTCTTCATCAAGACTGAAATAAGCACAATGTTCAAAGCTGTCTTTTCCAAATTTCTTCAGCACCGATGTCTTGCCTACTTGTCGAGCTCCCAGCATCATCAATGGCTTGCGGTCTCTGCGCTCTTTCCATTGCTCCAATTCGTGAATAATCGTTCTGTTAAACATATCCTTATTTTTCTTGAAGTGGGAAAAATGTGGAGTTTTACACATTTTTGATACCTCTTTTGTGTAATTCTCCACATTTTCCACACTTGAATCCATAATTATGGGGCAAAAGGACTAAAAAACAAGCAAGGAAACAAACTTCCTCACGTTCTTTATATTACTTTTAACCAACTTTACCATATTCCCGGAATCTAAAAGGGTGCGTCATAAGATAATTATTCACCCTCTTCTTGTTGTTGGAAAAAACAGGATAAGTTGTTGGAAGAGACAGGATAAGTTGTTGGAAGAGATAGGATATGTTGTTGAGGTAGTCAGTATCTCCGGTCGCACAACAGCTGTTGTGCGCTTGCATAACAGCTGATATACGCATACACAACAGCTGTTGTGCATGCGGTGATCAACTGTTATGCGCCAACTATTATCTAGACTTTTGACACACCCTCTTTTTAATTAGGCAAAGTATTAAATCTTAGAAAAACGGACAAAAAGCACGAAGATAGACAGATATTTAGCCAACTTTTTTAACGCTGACAAAAAAGCGTTGATGTTGACTGGAGCAAGGTGATAAAAAAAAAGAGTGCACTGTAACAAACAATGCACTCTTTTTTATTATCTTAATTCCTAATCCAGGAAATATTATCTGATGAACAGCAGCTCACGATACTTAGGCAATGTCCAAAGCTCATCGGCTACGAGAAGCTCGAGCTTGTCTATCTGATAACGGATTTCCTCCATCTTTGGAGCTACCGTGTCGTGATATGCTACTGCCTTCTCGCGCTCACTCTCTATCTTGTTGGCTACCTTGCGGGCATCTACCAATGCCTCTACACCACGCTCTATTGCCTCGGTGCGCTCGGCTATCTCACGGATAATCTTCACGTTGCGGGCTGTCAGTTTCTTGCCTTCCTCGCCACCGAAGATGTGAATCATACCCTCTACGTTCTTTGCCAGACGGCTCTGATAGTGGGTAGCCACTGGGATGATATGGTTCATGCTCAGGTCGCCCATCACACGAGCCTCAATCTGAATCTTCTTGGTATAGGTCTCCCACTTCACCTCGTTGCGCGCCTTCAACTCGCTCTCGCTCATCACGTTGGTCTTGGCAAACATATCGATGCTCTCCTTGTCCAGATAACGGTCGAAGACCACTGGGCAGGATGCCTCGCAATCCAAGCCACGCTTCTGGGCCTCTTCCTTCCACTCATCAGAATAGCCGTTGCCGTCGAAGCGGATAGGCTTGCAGGTCTTGATATCCTCGCGTACAATATCTATAATAGCCGATGTCTGGTCCTCGCCCTTTGCTATCAAGGCATCTACACGAGTCTTGAAGTCTTCAAGAGCCTCAGCTACGGCAGCATTCAGTACGATGAGAGATGACGCACAGTTGGCCTCTGAACCTACAGCACGGAACTCGAAACGGTTTCCGGTGAAGGCGAATGGAGAGGTACGGTTGCGGTCGGTGTTATCGATCATCAGCTCCGGAATCTCAGGGATATCCAGCTCCATACCCTTCTTGCCAGCCAGGGCGAAGAGTTCTTCCTTGTCTGCCTTCTCGATATGGTCGAGCAGGTCGGTGAGCTGCTTGCCCAGGAATGAAGAGATGATGGCTGGAGGCGCCTCGTTGGCTCCCAAACGGTGCGCATTGGTAGCACTCATAATAGATGCCTTCAGCAGTCCGTTGTGCTTGTAGACACCCATCAAGGTCTCTACGATGAAAACTACGAAGCGAAGGTTATCCTCTGGTGTCTTGCCTGCAGCATGGAGCAGTACGCCTGTATCGGTGCAGAGACTCCAGTTGTTGTGCTTGCCCGAACCGTTGACGCCGGCGAATGGCTTCTCGTGAAGGAGTACACGGAAACTGTGCTTATGAGCCACACGCTTCATCAAACTCATCAGGAGCATATTATGGTCTACGGCAAGATTGCACTCCTCATAGATAGGTGCCAGCTCAAACTGGTTTGGTGCCACCTCGTTATGACGGGTCTTGCAAGGGATGCCGAGTTCGAGTGCCTGCACTTCCAAATCCTTCATGAAAGCCTGCACACGCTCAGGGATGGTTCCGAAATAATGGTCGTCCATCTGCTGGTTCTTCGCAGAGTCGTGTCCCATCAGGGTACGGCCCGTAAGCATCAGGTCAGGACGAGCCGAGTAAAGGCTCTCATCTACCAGGAAGTACTCCTGCTCCCAACCGAGATTGGTCTGCACCTTCTTTACCTGTGGATAGAAATAATGGCACACCTCGGTAGCCGCCTCACTCAGGGTATGGAGCGAGCGGAGCAATGGAGCCTTGTAGTCCAAAGCCTCACCGGTATAAGAAATAAAGATGGTTGGGATACAGAGGGTATCGTCGATGATGAACACAGGCGATGTAGGATCCCATGCAGAATAGCCACGAGCCTCGAAGGTATTGCGGATACCGCCGTTAGGGAATGAGCTGGCATCAGGTTCCTGCTGGACAAGCAATTTGCCAGAGAATTCCTCAATCATACCACCCTTTCCGTCATGCTCTACGAAGGCATCATGCTTCTCTGCAGTACCTTCTGTCAATGGCTGGAACCAGTGAGTATAATGCGTTACCCCGTTTTCCTCAGCCCAGAGCTTCATGCCGGCAGCCACGGCATCAGCGATGGAACGGTCCAGACGACTGCCGTTATCTATCACATCAATGAGTTTCTCATACACATCAGATGGCAGATACTTGTACATCTTCTGGCGGTTGAATACATACTTGGCGAAGTACTCCGAAGGGCGCACCTTAGGAGCCTTTACCTCTACAGGTCTTTTCTTAAAGGCATCGGCTACAACCTCAAATCTCAAATTAGCCATTCTTTCTTTTATTATTTATTATAAGTTTGCGGGTGCAAAGTTACGAAAAAATGAGCAAATTGCTAGCGTTTGAGCGTATTTTTTATGCAAAATTCAAACTTTTCTTATACATAAAGTGCCTTTTTCCTACATGGCGACGTAATCTTTCCTACGTCCTGACACAGAAACTCCTGCGTCGCCATGTAATTTCAAGGGCATTAGAAGAGAAAAACTCCCTTGCAACCACTAGAGTCGCAAGGGATTCACATTATCCACTTATCTATTTGTACCTTAAGGATTTATTGAAGATTGGAGGTAGGCAATTAGAAACGGTATACAACAAAGCTGTTTGGCTTCATCTTCACGTTCAACACATTGCCCTGAACCTGTGCATCTGATACTACAGGAACAACCACATTTTTATTGTCTATCTTGTTTTCTGCCTGAATATCGTCGGCATGGAGAACGGTTACCTTACCTGGGTTCAACTTCTTGATACCATTAAAGGTGACGTTGATTTCCTTTGCCTCGTTAGAGGTGTTGGCAATCTTTACAATGTAGCTCTTGGTTGTCTTATCGAAACAAGCGGTGGCATAGAGACCGTTCTCGCCTGCTACAGCCTTGCCGTTCTCGGTAAGTTTCAACACATTGGTACCCTTGTTCTCGCCGTAGAGCTGCTGAACATAGTAGTTGGCAGAACGGACAGAGCTGAGGTTATCGAACCAGATGAGGTCCGGACGCCACTGCCATCCCTCTACATGAGCGAAGAGAGGTGCATAGGTAGCCTGATAAACCACATCAGCATTACGCTCCAAACCGGTCATGAAAGCTGCCTCAGAAAGGGCTGCCTCCCAAGAGTTTGGATCATTCTCGGCATGAGCAGCATACTCGCCGGCAAAGACCTTAGGACCCTTGCGGTCGTACTTGTCGTAACGGCTGGCATTGCTGCGGAACCACTCTGGGCTCTTGTAGTAGTGCTCATCCACCATGTCTACGCCCAACTTGCGCATCTGCTCCCAACCGTAGTCGAAGTCCTTTCCATCAGCAGATGGACCAGAAGAACCGCAGATCTTGATCTTTGGATACTTGGCATGAATCTGCTCCATGAACTTCTGCAGACGCTCAGGATACATAGGTCCCCACTGCTCGTTACCGATACCAATCTGCTTCAGATTGAATGGTGCTGGATGACCCATATCGGCACGGAGCTTACCCCACTTAGAGGTGACAGGACCATTGGCAAACTCGATGAGGTCGAGTGCATCGTCGATATAGCTCTGGAGATCCTTGACTGCTACATGTGCATTAGGATCCTTATCATCGTTCTGATACTGACAAGCCAGACCTACAGAGAGAATAGGCAATGGCTCAGCACCAATCTTCTCTGAAAGGAGGAAATACTCATAGAAGCCCAAGCCCAATGACTGATAGTAGTTAGGGAAAAGGCGATGTGGGAAGGTATCTCTCCAGCGGTTCTCGTTCAGAGGACGGTTCTCAGGAGCACCCACAGAGTTCTTCCACTCGTAACGGGTATCGAGGTCGGTTCCCTCTACGATACATCCGCCAGGGAAACGGAAGATGCCTGGCTTCAAGTCAGCCAAATCCTGTACGAGGTCGGCACGGAGACCATTCCAGTTGTCCTCAGGGAAGAGAGAGATATGGTCGAGATCTACGCTCTCAGAACCCTTCTCCAGATAAACACGCATCAAACCCTTGGCATCGGTCTGAGGAGAAGTAAGGGTAGCAGTAAGCTTCTGCCATTTATTATTGGTGATGTTGATGACCTGCTTGGCAATCACATCATTCTTTGAATTGACGAGTTCTACGCGAATCTTGCCCTGCTTGCCATCGATGAGATGAAGACGGCCATATACGGAGAAATCGTACTTCATATCCTTCTTCAAGCCCATGCCGAAGAAGCCACGGTTCTCAAGACCTGTCTGCTTCTCACGTGCGCCTGCGCTCTCAAGTGTTACATAATGAGGATTGCGGTCGAAGGCAGGTTTTACGTCGCTGAGGGTTACATTTCCGAATGTATTCCATCCCATCAGGCGCTGTGGGAATTCGAAGGAACGGTTCTCTACCATCTCTGCATAGAGTCCACCATCGGCACCGAAGTTGATATCCTCGAAGAAGATACCATACATGGTAGGCTGGATTTCTGCTCCAGGCTTGTTGGCCTGAACAGTAAACTGATGCTGTGCGAAAGCTCCGAGTGAAGACATCGCCAGCAATGCTGCTGCGAAAAATTTTGCTTTTCTCATTTTGTTCGTTATTTTTATTTTTTAGGTCTGTACTTACACCTTATTAAATATAGATGGTGCAGTAATTTGCTGCAAAGATTACACAAACGAGCGCAATAAAAACTTGCTTTCAAATTGCCGAGTGCAGTAAATCTTCTGCAAAGATAAAAAAATCCACCCCAAATGAGGTGGATTTTCTGTTTAAATATATTGGATTTTCGTATAAATCCCTGCTTTTCTACTATTTATCTAATGGAATGAGCACGAAAGTGAAGTTCTTATCGCCATAATGGAGGCGATATTTCTCCAATGGCCATGCACCCCAAGAGTTCTCACCAGCCACACCAGAATGCTCTGCATCGAGGAAGAGATTGGTGAATTTTGACTTCTTCAGGTTGAAACTGTGACGCTGATTCTTGTCATCACCATCATCCAGTTCTTCGGTGTCGAAGTGGATGGCGGAAGCATAGAATGGCTTGCAGCTCTTCACCTTGAATCCGAAACCGGAAGCATCGGTCTGGTTCCACCAGCGCATATCACCCTTGGTTCCACTCTCCTGTGGACGGATGTATGGGAAGTACTGGTTGTCGGCATCATCGCTGTAGATTCCGATGCGCATGCAGTCCTCACGGTCTGAATAGTTCTCGATAGGACCACGGCCGTAATACTGGCTCTTGTCCATATCGTATGGCAGCTGCATCAGCATACCGAAACGGAACAGATCGCTGACCTTGGCATCATCAGAAGCATCAAACTCCTGGGTTACCTTCATAGCACCGGTGTTAGGCATGATGAGATAATCGATTTCCAGCTCACCCTTCACCTCTGGCATCTCATAGGTTGCACAGATGCTGATGGTGTTTGCCTTCTTGTCCTTTTCAACAGCTACACCCTTCAGGTTCATGACAGGGTTCTTCCAAACCTGGAACTTCTTCTGCAGGCCGGCACCGAAATCATTATCGGTAGGAGCACGCCAGAAGTTTGGCTTAAGGGTACCGCCCTCGCCGAGGAGCGACTTGCCACGATAGGTATATTCAGAGATGAGACCGGTGGTACGGTTCACCTTCACGGTCAGATCAGGAGTAGTAACGGTGATATCCTGCTCGCTCTTCTTGTCGATGAGCTTAGCCTTCACCTTCTTGCCGTCCTGAGCCTTAGCCATGTTTTCTGCACAATGACCGCAGCACTTCTTCTCCTTCACTGCCAGCTGGGCATAAGCCACAATCTGACCAGCCTCCATCAGAGGTTCAGCCTTCTTCAGACGGAAATCGATGTTGAGGAACACCTCCTTGCCCTTTACCTTAGAAAGGTCATAAGGGATGGTGAAGTTCTTGGTCTGCTGGGCAGCTACATCGATATCAGCGATGGTACCGTTCTGAGTCTCCACGCCATCCTCAATGAGGCTCCATGCCAAGGCATAGTTGCTCAAATTGCGGAAGAAGTTCTCATTGTATACACTTACTTCGCCCTTTTCTGCATTCACCATCTTAGCCCAGATGTTCTGATACTGGTAGGCTACCTCGTAGGCATGAGGATTGAGCTGACGGTCAGGACCGATGATACCATTGCAGTTGAAGTTGTTGTCGCTAGGGTCGTAATTGTTATAATCGCCACCGTAGCAATATTCTATCTTGCGGAGCTCTTCATTGCTCATCTTCTCAGGATTCTTGATGGTCATCGGCTTCAATACCTTGCGGTGCAAGCCCTGGTCAACGAAATCCCAGTCGAAACCACCCTGGAGGATAGGATACTTGCGAATCAGAGCCCAGTAATCCTTCAGGTTACCGCCTGAGTTACCCATAGTATGGTTGTACTCGCACTGGATGAGCGGCATCGGACTGTTAGGGTCCTTCGCATACTTTTCACAAGCACTTACCGGATAATACATAGGGCAGAAAATATCGGTACCCTCGCCTCTGTGAGCCTGCTCATACTGAACTGGACGGCTCTGGTCCTGGCTCTTGATCCACTTGTAAGCCTGCAGGAAGTTATCGCCCATCACCGTCTCATTACCCATACTCCAGGTTACGACACTAGGATGATTGAAGTACATGGAAACATTGTGCTGGTTGCGCTCCATAATCTGCTTGGCAAACATCGGCTTCTTGGCAGCTGCATCATCGCCATACTGGAAACCGTGACTTTCCTGGTTAGCCTCAGCTACCACATAGATACCATACTCATCGCAGAGCTCGTACCAGCGTGGATCATCAGGATAGTGGCAGGTACGGACTGCGTTGATATTCAGGCGCTTCATAATCTTAATGTCCTGAATCATGCGTTCCATGCTCAATACATAACCTCCATCAGGGTCAATCTCATGACGGTTGGCACCCTTGATGAGCACAGGCTGACCATTGACAAGGAACTGCTTGTTCTTGATTTCCACCTTGCGGAAACCTACCTTGACAGGAGTCATGCTTGCTGATTTCATGTTGCCATTCTTCAGCGCACTTGAGAGGGAAACCTGAAGGGTATATAAATAAGGTGTCTCTGCATTCCACTTGTGTGGATTCTCTACGTTCATCGTAATGTTGGCTGTTCCATTCTTTGCCAATCCTGTAGCTGTAGCCACCTGCTTGCCCTCTTTGTCGAAGAGGATGAAGTTCAGCTTGCCTGTTCCCTTTACCTTGGCAGAGATATTGAGCACACCATCCTTGTAGTTGTTTACAAGGTCAGGAGTAACACGGATATCCTCCAAATGCAACTTTGCATCGCGGGCAAAGAGATAGCTTTCACGAGCCACACCACTCAAGCGCCAGAAGTCCTGATCCTCATCCCAGGAACCATCGCACCAGCGGAAGGTCTGGAAGGCAATCAGATTCTTGCCCTTCTTCAGATAAGGAGTGATGTCAAACTCGGCAGCTACCTTGCTATCCTCTGCATAACCGGCAAACTTGCCGTTTACATAGAGATAGATGTTGGAAGTAACGCTACCGAAATGGGCTACGACCTGCTTGCCATCCCAGTTGGCAGGGATGTCGATGATACGGCGGTAAGAACCAACATGGTTGTCCTTGGTAGGAACTGCTGGTGGCTGCTGGTCAAAATGTCCACGCCATGCAAAACCATTATTTACATACTCCGGATCGCCAAATCCGTTCATCTCCCAGTTGCCTGGAACATTCATGGTCTTCCATTTGGAATCATCAAGATCTTCCTTGTAGAAATCGGTAGGACGCTGGTCTGCATTAGCCACCCAGTTGAACTTCCAGGTTCCGTCGAGCGAAAGGAAATACTTGCTCTCCGCCTTGTTCATGTGCAGGATATCCTTGCTCACGATTTTACCGTCTTTCTCAGAAACCCAGTCATCTGCCGGATAGGTGAAGAAATTGGTGTGCAACGGAAAACGATTGATGGCATTCACCTGAAGGTCGTGCCATTCTGTGTAAGTTGGCTGTTGGATGGTCGTCTTATTCAACGACTTAATGGCAGTCTTCGGTTTAGTTGCACCAAAGGTTGACATTGCTAATCCTGCCAAACTCAATGTTACGAACAGTCTCTGTTTCATGTTTGTTAGTTATTTATACATTAGATTGAAATTACACCTTATTATATATAGGTTATTCTATACCTTATTATATATAGGCACATCCTTGAGCATCTTATATACCTCCATGTTGCCGGTAGCCTCAGCTAAGCAACTGCAAATATATGAAAATTAAGTTAGAAACAAGCAGAACGCCCGATTTTTTATTGTTTTTTTAACACCGGAGCACCATTTTCCCAAGAAACAGGTACCCACAAGTGTCTGCTGTAATCAAGTGTTTGGGGTTCCACATGTCTGCCATGAACACATAGTCAGCACCATAGAACATCTTCTTTTGTGCTGCAGTTTCCACCTTATATATAAATATACCCATACCATCATAGAAAGGCATATAAATATATAAAACTTTTTCAATATTCGCTAAAAGAAAATGACAAAAAAGTTTGGTGTTTCCAAAAAAATGCATTACCTTTGCCATCATAAAATAAACAACGAAACGACATAAAAATTATGATGACAATCGAAGAATACAGAGCAGCCATCTTGCAGGCTTTGCTCGATGCAAAGAACGAGGACGGCACTCCAGCCATTACTCCAAGGGAAGCACAGGAAGCACTCAACGGATTTACCGACGACGAGTTGCAAGACGGACTCCTATGGAATTCGCCCGAAGACGTGGCAGCTATTATCCTCGAGGGGTAATTCACGGAAGCAAAATCTAACTATCACATGATACGAAAAAAGGAGTAGAGACTTATTCATGGTCTTTACTCCTTTTTCGCTTTTCTATCTTCTTTTTTCGTTTTTAGTTCCGTTTCTCTTTCCTTTCTTCCTAGAATCCTCTTATAAAAAGCTTCCTTCAACAGCCCCGCAATACTTCATTTCTGTTGCAAAAGCAATAAAAAACTAAAGAATGCGACAAAAAACAAAAGAATGTGCAATTTTTCTTTCACAATTCAATTATTATTTGTAAATTTGCAGCCGCATAAACGGAAAGGGAACTTGCAAATCCCTCTTCAATCAGTTTAAAAAGATAATTTTACCGGTAAAAAAGATATATTAAATAATGAAGATAGAAAACGAAATCATCAGCTCGGTCATCGCTGCGGTGAAGGAGCTTTATGGTCAGGACGTACCAGAGAAGATGGTAGCCCTGCAGAAGACCAAGAGTAATTTCGAAGGTAACCTTACCCTCGTCGTATTCCCATTCCTCAAAATGTCGAAGAAAAAGCCTGAGGATACAGCACAGGAAATCGGCGAATACCTGAAGAAAAACTGCGCTAACGTTATCGCAGACTTCAACGTGGTTAAGGGTTTCCTCAACCTTTCTATCGCTCCTGCCGCTTGGGTAGGACTCTTGAATACCATCAACGCTGACCCTAAGTTTGGTGAGAAGCCAGTTACTGAGAACAGTCCGCTCGTCATGATCGAGTACTCTTCTCCTAACACCAACAAGCCTCTCCACCTCGGTCACGTTCGCAACAACCTCCTCGGCTGGTCATTGGCTCAGATTATGGAGGCTAACGGCAACAAGGTAATCAAGACAAATATCGTTAACGACCGTGGTATCCACATCTGTAAGTCTATGCTCGCCTGGCTCAAGTGGGGCAATGGCGAAACTCCTGAAACTTCCGGCAAGAAGGGCGACCACCTCATCGGCGACTACTATGTAGCCTTCGACAAGCACTATCGTGAGGAAATCGCAGAGCTCAAGGCTCAGTACATGAAGGAGGGCATGGACGAAGAAGCTGCCACAGAGAAAGCTAAGGTAGAGGCTCCGCTGATTAAGGAGGCTCACGAAATGCTCGTAAAGTGGGAGAACAACGACCCTGAGGTTCGTGCACTCTGGCAGAAGATGAACAACTGGGTTTACGCTGGCTTCGATGAGACTTACAAGATGATGGGTGTAAGTTTCGACAAGATATATTATGAGTCAAATACTTACCTCGAGGGTAAGAAGAAGGTAGAAGAAGGATTGGAGAAGGGTCTCTTCTTCCGCAAGGATGATAACTCTGTTTGGGCTGACCTCACCAACGAGGGTCTCGACCAGAAACTCCTGCTCCGTTCTGACGGCACCTCTGTTTATATGACTCAGGACATCGGTACTGCCGACCTCCGTTTCAAGGACTTCCCTATCGACAAGATGATCTACGTAGTAGGTAACGAGCAGAACTACCACTTCCAGGTGCTCTCTATCCTGCTCGACCGTCTCGGTTTCAAGTGGGGTAAGGACTTGGTTCACTTCTCTTACGGTATGGTAGAGTTGCCTAACGGTAAGATGAAGAGCCGCGAGGGAACCGTAGTAGATGCTGATGACCTGATGGCAGAGATGATTAAGGATGCTCGCCAGACAAGCGATGAGCTCGGCAAGTTCAAGGACATGAGCGAGGAAGAGCGCCAGGAGATTTCACGCATCGTGGGTCTCGGAGCGTTGAAGTACTTCATCCTCAAGGTAGATGCCCGCAAGAACATGCTCTTCAACCCAGAAGAGAGTATCGACTTCAATGGTAATACAGGTCCTTTCATCCAGTATACCTACGCTCGTATCCGCAGCATCATGCGCAAGGCAGCAGCCGAGGGCATCGAGATTCCTGCTGAGTTGGGCGCAGATGCTCCTATCAACGAGAAGGAGATTGACCTCATCCAGAAGATGAACGACTTCGCAGCAGCCGTAGCCGATGCTGGCAACAACTACAACCCTGGCGGCATTGCCAACTACTGCTACGAGCTGACCAAAGAGTTCAACCAGTTCTACCACGACTACAGCATCCTGAATGCTGAGAGCGAGGCAGAGAAGATTACCCGTCTGGTTCTTGCAGCCAACGTGGCAAAGATCCTGAAGAACGGTATGTCTCTGCTCGGCATCGAGGTTCCAGAAAGAATGTAATATATACATAAGATATAATAACCTACAATTTAAAAATAAAAAAAATATTGACTATTTGACATAATGAGCATGGCCCTGGAGCTCGACTCCAAGGCGCATGCTCATTTCAGTTTCAGTCAATCCTTTTTGTTTTCCAACCCCAAAAAGAAAAAAGATGAATAAAATGCCCGTAAATCCTCCTTCATGGAGAAACGATACTGTTTTGCCTCTACCCAACGAGGTAATAGCCAACGCCTGGGCTGTGGATGCCGCCTGTTCCGGCAATCCCGGTCCGATGGAATACCAATGCATCGACCTTCAGACCGGTGACCAAGTTTTCCACTATGGTCCTATCCACGGCACCAACAACATCGGCGAGTTTCTCGCCATCGTCCACGCCCTCGCCCTGATGCAGCAGAAGGGCATTACCGACAAGGTAATTTATAGCGACAGCGTGAATGCCCAGCTCTGGGTAAGCAAGAAACAATGCAAGACCAAACTGGAGCGCACTCCCCAGACCGAACAGCTCTACCAGGTCATCGCCCGAGCCGAAAACTGGCTCCGTACCCACCCCATCAACATACCTATTATAAAATGGGAAACGAAGAAATGGGGCGAGATTCCAGCCGATTTCGGAAGAAAGGGATAAAATACTCTTCACTCTTCACCTTTCGGCCGGAAACC
>ULPC01013591.1_pt1 | contig 14705 bp, 10 predicted proteins | sample 1953181 | NCBI WGS metagenome assembly ULPC01 (sample SAMEA4835620, study PRJEB28245) | human gut metagenome | biome: gut microbiome; material: fecal sample | place: Denmark | collected 2008
TCATCTGCCAATTTAGCATCTGTCTCCGCAATCTTCTCTACAGCTTTTTGTACATCCGCAATATCCCTGGTTATCGTTTCATTATACTTTTCAACTATGTTTTTTAGTTTTGCATACTGATTCATAAATGCCTGTAACGTCGCATTTTCCGTACTTCCCATAGGATTTTGATCCGTAGAGATATTTTTAACAGCAACATTTTCTAATTTTAAATTTTCCTTCTCTACCTCTAACTCTCCCAAAAAAGCAAATATCTCTTCTGTTTTTACTCTCATTTTGTAACCTCCACTGGACCTGCCCTTTTTATCGTCTCCATAATAGTTACTTGTTTTGCCTCATATTCCCTTCGCGCCTTTTCTAGTAATTCCTTACGCTTTACTAATTGCTGTTTTATCTGTTGCAAATCATACGATATGGAATCTGAAAATAGCGAACTTATATCCTGATACAAATTTCCTGACCACCCGCCTTCATATTGAGATGGAATTCTTAAAAATTGAGCTGATATATCTTCTGTCTCTGTTATGTAATCACCAATTTTTCTTTCCGCAGTTCTTAAACGTTCCATTTCTTTTTCATTTGAATTATACTGTGTTTGATAATTATCGTATTCTTCCTGTGTCATACTTTCCCCCAAGCTATTTGTAAAATTCTTTAATTGAAAATAGCCACTATCTTTTTACAGATACCAGCTATTTTCGATTTCTTTATATCACATTTCTAAACCTACGCATTTCTAAATTGACTGGCAATTGTAGAATCTTCTTCTCCCATACGGTTTGCAACGGCCTGTAATGCATCTGCAATATCATAAATTAAATCACGCATATTTTCAAAATTTGGCTTTAAGCTCTCATATTTTTCTGCATATGCTGCTGATGCTTCTCCTCTCCATTCTTCCTGTAAAGCACCCAGATACTCATCCATTTTGTTGATTACTTCTTGAACGGCATCTCCCTGTGTTTTGTATTGTGAAACTCTGACTTCCATCTCTGATGGCGAAATTCTAATTTCTCCTTGCATATTTTTTCTCCTTTTCTATTTTTTATCTTTTTATTGTTTTCACATTAGAGTACATACTGTACACTTTTGTGTTCCCACTCTTTTTATAATATCTTATCTTATAACTTACTTTTTTCCCTTTTTTCACTTTCGCTAAAGAAACAACAATTTTTTTGCTAGTTCCCTTGGCTGTATAAATCTTTTTATACTTTCCTGTTCCAATTTTCTGATAAATTTCTATCCCTGATAAACCTGTAGGTGCTAACCACTGAATAGTTGCTTTTTTTGTTTTCTTTGCATAACGTACAGCTTTCAAGGATGCTTTTTTTAATACTGTCTTTGTTTCTACATTAGAGTATTTGGAATAATATGTTTTTCCTCCTACTATAATATAGGCACGCACACGAATTTTTGCATTTTTTCCCTGTTTTAATGCACTATCTATATAGCTTGAGTTGGTTTCTGTCACAGTCGCAACCTTCTTATATTTATTTTTTGTTGCTGCTGAATTTACTTCTATTTCATAACCCGTTATCTCTCCAGTAAATGCCCAAGTAAGTGTTACATAAACACCACTAACAGAAGCTTTTAATACAGGTGCATACTGTTCAATAACAACTGTATTCGTATCGCTTATATCCTCTGTCCATTGCGCATACAATGTCACATTAGAATCTATATTGAAACTACTTCCCACACTATACGATACTCCACTTCCATCTTTCTGTGTGTTCCAGCCAGTAAAGATATATCCTGTTCTCTTTGGTTCTTCCATTGGGATAGTAATCTTACTTCCAGTTTCATATTTTTGATTTGCATTTCCCGAAAAATATCCTCCGTCCGTATCGTAGGTTACAGTATAATAAACGATCTTCTTCCATTGTGCATATAAAGTTATATCTGAATCTACATTAAAACTATTTCCTGCACTATAGGACACTCCACTTCCATCTTTCTGCGTATTCCAACCGTAAAAAACATATCCTGTTTTCTTTGGTTCTTCTGCTGGAATGGTAATCTTACTTCCGTTTTCATATTTTTGACTTATGTTTCCAGAAAAATTTCCACCGTCTGCATCATATGTCACTGTATAATACACAATTTTTTCCCATTGGGCATATAAAATCACATTTTCTTTTATAATATTTCCTATATCATATGTCATACCAGTTCCATTTTGTGCTGTATTCCAACCTACAAATCGATATCCTGTGCGTTCTGGTTCATAATTAATCGTAATTCCATTCGTGGCATCCGCTGTGACAATTTTATTCTGTCGATTCGTTCCATCATTATGACTATATTGAACTGTAATAATTGTCTGTTTCCATTGCGCATATAATGTTATATTTTCTTGGATTATGTCTCCTGCCTTATATGTATTGCCTGTTCCATCTGCTTTTGTATTCCAACCGATAAATTCATATCCATCTCTTGTTGGCACTTCATAAGTAACCGCTACACCTTTTGAATACTTTTCTGTTGCTGATGATGGTGCATTATTTCCACCATTCGCATTATAATTTACCACTACATCATTTTCACTCCATTGTGCATATAGTGTGGTATCCTCCTGTACTGTAATGGATGCATTTGCACTATAATTTGTGCCATTTCCATTTACATCTGTATTCCATCCAGTAAAAGAATATCCAACACGACTTGGTGCAGATGCCACAGTTGCAACTGCTCCCCATTGACAATCCTGTGTCGTGGTTGTTGTACTTCCACCCATCGCATTATATGTAATTCTACAATTTTTCGAAAGGATCAAACTCAACCCATCCGTAGATTTTGCAATAAAGAAATCTCCCTGATTACTAACTACAAAGTTTTGATTTGTAATAAAACTTGAAATATCCATCAATGAATTAGCTGCCTTTGCAACTACAGTACCTGGAGTATTCTCAGGAAGTGTTACTCGCATGGCTGGCGAATTGCTCAAGTTTCCTTCTAATATAATATTTGCATCCTTCGACTGTAATCTAACATCATTTCCATCATTTTCGCTAGAATCAACCAGCATATCACCAGAAACATACATATTTGCATTATCAACAATATAAACACCTTTTCCATAGGATGCCGTATTCGATTTTATTACACCGCCAGACATCTTAAATGTTCCAGCAAGATAAACTCCACCTCCATATCCAGTTTTGCTATCACTAGATGTTGGATCTCCACCTCCACCAGTGTTTGTAGCAATAGTTCCACCTGTCATATTAAAGATAGATCCTTTATTTACTGTTACACCTCCACAAGTATTACCAGTAATGCTTCCAGATTTTAAGTTAAATGTACTTTCTTCCAAAACATATACTGCACCGCCAATAGACTTAAATGGCTTTAAACCATTAATACTTCCGTTGTTCATTGTACATTTGGATTTTCCTTGCACTCGGATACCATTTCCATTGGAACGGTAAATATGTGCTGCATTTACATTCAAAGTTCCTCCATTGTCAACAGTTACTACCGCCTTTGTTGTGTAGGCAGTCTCCGTAGTTCCCCCACGAACTGCCGTACGGGCACTGTCACCCGTTTCTCCTAAATTTAAGGTTCCTCCATCAACATAAAATACCTGCGACATTTCGCTACCCGCATATATAATATTATCTTCTGTTGTAGACTTAATTGTAACATTCGCAGTTACAGAAACTGGTTTTGTACATTTTATACTTTTCGTTAATGTATAAGTTCCAGATTTGGCACACGCAGCAACTAATTGATCATACGTAGAAATCGTACTCGCAGCCATTGTTGTTGCTTCAGTATGTATACCAAAGGTATGCAAAACGTTTCCCGCAGGTGTGATTGCCATAGTCGATGCAAGTGCTATTGCTATTACTTTTTTTGATAACTTCATATCACTTTTTCCTTTCTCTATTGCTTTTTTCGACAAGTTCGCCAAGTCTATTTTACATTACTATCAAAAAAATCAATAGTTTTTTTACATATGTTCATTTTTTTTTAATTTTTTATTAATAATGCTAGCAACCGATTTTTTGTTTCTCTTCTTAGAAGATATTGGTATCTATATAAATCATCTTTGTTCTCATATGTATATCTCTTAGCCAATTTAACAGCAAATACATTTATTTTACATTTTTATCACTTATATTCAGTCATGACAAACCGCTACATATCTTCTTTACCAACTATGCTTTTTACTTCATCTAAAGTATTTTTTCACACCTTTAACCATTTTTCCATTACTTTCCATCGCTCTTACTATGGTATCATTAGCATTCGGTATTATCACAGATACTCCTGACAAATTAGTAGTTCTAGCTGCAAGCCGTGTTCTTCAAATATTTCCAATTGCATATATTTTTGCTTGACTGTCTTTGTATCATTGAGTGCAAATATTAATTAAACAAACGAACAAAGTGCCAGAATATGCAAAAAGTTTTATTTAAAATAACTTTTGCAGATTCTGGCACTTTATAAATGATACTTGACTAAACTGTTACACTATTCTCATTGACAATAGAACTTTTTAGAATATTTTCATCTATTATTGTTTTTAACTTTACCACTCCATCTTTAGTAATATAATATCCATCATCCTGACCTAATTTTTTTCGAAATCTTTTTGCAACCGATATAGGTACTTCTGTTATGTTGATATTATTTATATTTTCTAACGCAATAAAACCAGATTTTTCTTTTATGCTCTTATATACCTCTCCAGCACTATATGGTATAGGACGATTCGGTACATCTGCAAAAATGAAACAAACTTTTAGCATCCCATATTTACCAGTTATTGTTTGATAAAGTTTTGACAAATTTCGTTCTCCTGATATATAATCAATTTCTTCACTTCCTCCAACAATTGTAACCAGCAACGGTTCCTTTGACAAATTACTTCTTTCCTCTGCATATGCCATGTATCTTTTTTCCAATCTATGCTCAAGATTACGAATATAACTTGCCATTTCATTTTCTTCTATGATATATTCTTTCACACTTGCAAATTGCTCTAAACACCTAAAGCTTTGTAGAATATTGTCTAATACAACAATTTCCACCCCGTCATTTACCTGTTCTAACTGATTACAAATACTTACAACTATCTCTTTCCTTTTTTCCTCAGTTCCACCCACTAATGGTATAGTTCCAACTTTGCATAAATCCAAAGCAACAGGATACACCGATTGGTAGTCCATTCCGAGATATATTTCATATTCGCTTTTCCTAGCTTTAAACTGCTGTTGCAAATAATTAAGTGTAAGTTTTTCAGGCACCTGTGGTATTTGCTTCGCCCTTTCCTTTTCCTTTTTTGCTATTGTTTCAACAAATTCTAAAATATTATCCTTTCGCTCTATTTCCATATTTCCTTTAAATGGTTGATAAATTTGACATTGTGTAATTTCATCGTTTTGTTCCACCAAACATCTTCCTGGAATTTTAGGTAACCATAATTTACTTTTTCCAAACAAATTGCTGTATTCTGCCTCATTTACACAATATAGCGAAATTTTCTCATCAAAATTGGCAAGGTACTTAAAGTTTAATCCACTTGTTTGTCCATTTGTCATAACTATACTTATACCAACAGAAAGCCCATCTCGACATAACTGTAATAAAATATCATCCTCCTGTAAATACCACTCCGCTAAAGCAGTAAAGTTATCAATTATCAATATAATATTAGGCAAATCCTCATATCCAGCCTTTTTATATGCGGATAAGGAACTTACACCAGCTCTTTGCAGTTTATCCTTTCTATACTCTATTTCATTAAAAAGCATTTTGAAAAGATTTTTAACTTTTTCATCCTCATTTGTACATACAACACCTCCACAATGCGGCAATTGCTCAAAATTTTTAAGGAACATCGAAGCAAAATCTAATATATAGAACTGTACCTCTCTTACGGTATATTGTTGTACTATCCCTTTAATAATTGTCATAAGGAATGTTGTTTTTCCCATCTGTGAAGCTCCCAAAATAATGGTATTTACCTCACCTAACAACACTGTTTTTCTCACTTGTTGTTGTTTCTCTGGTTCATCCATGATACCTATATCTATCGCAACCGTTTCACTTACCCTTGTATCGGATTCCATATAGATCATTTCTTTTAATTCAGGCAAACAAATAGATGGTGCTACTTCTATATTATTTTCTTCCACTAATTTATTTAAATAATTCACAGCGGCTTCCAATTGTGAACACATTTTTATATTTTCTTCCCCCGATTTCTGTTCATATATAGGTATGTGTTCTCCAGAAACACCTAATTCATATATAGAATAATTTTGTTCTATTACACTATTTTCTCTTATTTTTTCTCCGCTATATGCTGATTGAAACAATTCGAATATTTCATTATTTCCCACTTGTAAATAACATCTTCCAGTCTCCTTAATTTCTGCTGCTAATGGTGTTTTCAATACTTCCTTGCTATCACTAGCACTTTGAACTTTCAAGCATAGCTTAAAGGTTGAATTACTCCAAATTTGTTCGCTTACCTGACCTGCCGGTTTTTGTGTTGCCAAAATCAAATGTACACCCAAGCTTCGCCCTATACGTGCAATACTGATTAATTCATTCATAAACTCTGGCTGTTGTGCCTTTAGCTCTGCAAATTCATCCACTATTATCACTAAATGGGGTATTACATCCATATGCTCATTTTCCATACGTTTTTGTATATAATCATCTATCTTATTTACACCATTTTTAGAAAAAATCTGTTGTCGCTTTAGCACTTCTGCCTTAATAGATTTCAAGGAACGTTCCACCGCATATTCATCAATATTTGTAATCGTACCAAGCAGATGTGGCAACTTCTGAAACTGATTTGCCATACCTCCACCCTTAAAATCAATCAATAAAAATCCAACAACGGATGGTGAGTACTTTAATGCCATGGATATAATATAGCTTTGCAATAACTCACTTTTTCCTGATCCTGTTGTTCCCGCAACTAATCCATGTGGGCCATGTGCCTTTTCATGAATATCTAAACAAACATCCTTATTCTTAGTTCCCCAACCTAATGAAACTGACAACCCGTCACTCACTTGTAGATTTTTCCAATAACTCAATACAGGATATTCCTCAATTTTTCTAATCCCTAGCATTTCATATAAAGTTACTTTATTAGGAATTAAATTATTCAAATTAACTTCCTTTGCATATACTGGTGCTAATTTCTCTGCTATTTCTTTTATAATTTCATCACTAATTTTTTCATAATAAAAGGATTGTCTTTCTTCTTTATTTCTACTATCCCACAATGTACCCTGTTCTTCTGTCACCTCAATTATTTTGTCACAACCTTGTGGCAATACTTCCATATTCTCCTGAAAGAAGATAAAACATACACCAACATCTTTTCCACAATCAATATACTTAGCAATAGGATGTTGCTTTATTTCGCCTTCATCATAAACAAAAATAACATCTATCGGAACATTTACCTTTTCAATTTCTTTTTCTGTAATCCTTCTTAGTAAATAATCCATTAAATTATTTCTACTCTCTTTATCAATTGCAATATTTCGCATTGCATGTTCCTTATTTTGCAAATGTGGTAATAATCGAATGTTCTTTGCAAGTTCTTCCTGTTCCTGTGTACCAAAAAAATAAAGCTTTACATCTGAAGAAAACTGTCTTGTACATATGTCCATAAGCATTCGCTTGAACATATAATCTCTACTATCCTTCTTACCAACAATTCCAACTGCACTACATTCTAATAACGAAAATGCTAATGGCACATTTTTTATATATTTATATGCTGTCTGCAATTGGGAAGGAATTTTTTCTAATACATCCGTAACCTCCAATTTTTCTGTCATCCGATATTCCAATTGTCTCTTTGCTGGTAGAACTGCATTTCCTACACAAACATATAAAAAATCTTCATCCCCTGGTCTACGATCAAATAATTCGGATGAAAACGAACATACAAGTTCATATTCCTGATTAGCTGAATAATATAATTGTTCCAAATCTTCTTTTTCTTTTTTTCGTGCCTCAATAATTTTCTGTTTTAAATCCGTTATATAACGCTCATAGCTTTCTCTTCTATTTTTGATTGCCTTATTATATTTTCCTTGTCCTTGCATATACGATATAAAACTTGTCATAATACCTATACTCATAGAACAAACTGTAAAAATTATATATATATTATTAGACTTTGTGAAACTCCGCACAACAATAGTTATTACCAACATTACCATTATGGGTAATAAAGATAGCAAAATGCTATTTGTACTTTTCTGTGGTTTTGGGGACGGATTTTTTATTATTATTTTTTCCTGTGACAAAACGGTTTTTATCCTTGTATTTCGAATAAATTCCGGATAACTATTATTGTTTTCATTTTTTAGCTTTAAACTATCATATTTTTCCTTAGAAACAACTCTAAATATACTTCCAGAATATACGCCACACTCATTTAACGTTTTATCTTCATCAATATATGTATTGGTCTCCTCACAATATAATACATTCTTTCCTTCATTATAAATTCCCAGATGATACGTCAAATCAATAACCTTCAAAATTTGTTTTGACACTACATCACCACTTGTTTCAATATCAATCTGTTTGCATTGTTGATTTTCAATCGTAAATTTTATATTTTCATTCATTTTGCTTACTCCTCTATTACAAAGAAATCATCATCCTCTTTTTCCTGCTTCTTCTTTTTCTTCACAGAAGGTTTCTTTGTTTTCACAGGAGCTTTTGTTTCTGTTGGATGCTTTGTAACATTTGTTTCTGTTTTACTTTCTTCATTAGTCATAGTCTTACTCTTTAAATCAAAATTTTCTTTTACTGTTTTTTCTTTTCTTTTATTTTCCTTTTTTCCCTTGCTAACGACTATTACAATTTTTGTTCCATTTTCTACTTTTTTTCCCTTTTCAATGCTCTGTTTACATACTTTTCCCTTTTCAATTTTTGTATCATAACTATATTTAACCTTTACTTTAAGTCCAAGTTCTTTCAATACTACCTTGGCATCCTCTTTTTCCATGCCAAATACAGAAACCACCTTTATTTTTTGCTTTTTTTGATTACTATGCACATCTGGTGTCGCAGTTGTGTCCGTAACAGTTGTATCCTTTTTTACGTTATTCTTTTTATCACTGTTTGGTTTCATAACTAGAAAATAAACTAATCCCAAAATAATTACAAAAAATGTAATTATCCCAATTGTTCCAAGAATCCCTTTCCATTTTACATTACTCTTTTCAGAAAATTCTAAAATTACATCCTCTTCTTCATACTGTTTAGCTGGAATAATCTTTTCCTTATCCATCTTTTCACCTTCTTTATCAACTATGTAAACACACTTTTCCTATTTTTAGTTACCATAAACAAAATATTATTATTAACTAGAAAGAAAGCCCAAGCTACTACGCCCGGACTCTCTTCTATCTCTATCTGCTTTTCCTTCTTTATTTTACAACACGTACCTTAAGTACACCGTCAATTGCATTTAACTTTTCTACAATTGCATCAGAAGCTGCTGAAGCATCAATAATAGAGTAAGCAAAATCGCCTCTTGATTTGTTTACAAAGTTGTCAATATTGATACCGTCTGCAGAATATGCTGCTGTAAATTGTGTCAACATATTTGGTACATTTTTATGGCAAATAGCAACACGAGAAGCACTCTCACAAACACCAGCATCGCATGCAGGGTAGTTTACAGAATTTTTGATGTTACCATTTTCAAAGAAGTCACGTAATTCATTGACTGCCATAACCGCACAGTTGTCTTCTGACTCTGCTGTAGATGCTCCAAGGTGAGGGAATGCAACTACATTCTTTGCATTTGCAATCTTTGCTGTTGGAATATCTGTGATATATTTTGCAACTTTTCCGCTTTCCAATGCTGCTACCATATCATCATCATTTACTAATACGTCTCTTGCAAAGTTCAATACGATTGCTCCATCCTTCATCATAGCGATCGTGTCTTTGTTAATCATGCCCTTTGTGCTATCAAGTGCTGGTACATGAACAGTAATATAATCACACTCTTTGTATACTTCCTCGTTTGTCTTTACTACTTTTACATTTCTAGAAAGCTGTAATGCATGCTGTACAGAAAGGAATGGATCGCATCCGATTACTTCCATACCTAAATGTGTTGCTACGTTTGCAACTAATACACCGATTGCTCCAAGACCGATTACACCAAGCTTTTTACCCTGGATTTCTTTTCCTGCAAATGCCTTCTTTGCTTTTTCCATATCTTTACCAATGTTGGCATTGTCCTTGTTTTCGTCAACCCAGTTCATTCCGCCCTTGATGTCACGAGAAGCAAGCATAAGACCTGCAACAACTAACTCTTTTACACCATTTGCATTTGCACCTGGTGTATTAAATACTACAATACCTTTTTCTGCACATTTATCCAAAGGAATGTTGTTTACACCTGCTCCTGCTCTTGCTACTGCTGCTAAATTGTCAGAAAGTTCTAAATCATGCATGGCTGCACTTCTTACTAATACAGCGTTTGCTTCTGCAAAATCTTCTGTCTTTTCGTAGTTATCTGTTAATAAATCTAAACCGCAAGCTGCGATTGGATTTAAGCAATTTACTTTAATCATTTTTCTTTTTCCTTTCTTCAATTGTCTAGAATAAAAGAGTAATAATATTTACCATTCCTCTTTTACTGTTTTTATATCCGCATTCTTGGGAATATCCTTTCCTGAAATTTCATCTATTATTAGATTTCCTGTAGCCAATGCATTTTTGGTTTCTTTTAGCTCCTGACTACCATGCGTTCCCTTAAATGTCACATAAAAATATTCGTCTTTTCCCTGATTTGGTTCCAACATAAAAACGACTTTATCTTTCGTTTTCTTATCATAAGCAGGGATTACATCTTCCTTCACCAAATTGTCATCTTCCTTTGCCATATTAGCACGCAAATAAAAATACTTTGTTTCCTCTGTGTTATTCATAATAGACAACAAATATGTAATTTCAATTGTATTGTCCTTCTTAATCTCATACTGCACTAATGTACTATCCTTTTCAAGATATTCCAAATCCTGTTTTTCATATTTCGTTTCCGCTGGACTTGCCTTCTGATTTACATTATTATTTGCTTTTGAACTACATCCACATAAAAGTAAAGCAACAATAAGAAATATGCTTTTAATTATATTTCTATTTCTCATAGTATTTTCCTCCTACTATTATCTAAATGGCCATGAACTTTTTTTCCCATCTCTTGTTTTTAAAACATTAGTCTTCCACTTTACTTTTACAATATAATCTGTTGGCAAATCGCCTGCTAATGTTTGAGCCAATTTTGCTTTCATTTTGTCTGTTGGATATGCATAATTAGGATCAATTATATCGTTCCATACAAATGATAATTTTCCGCCAACATTCCCATATTTGTCCTTACTTAATTTTCCTGAAATAACGAAGTTTCCAACTTCAGGACGTGAATTATGTAAATATTGTGTTCCAATAATTTGCTCACCATTAGCCATTGTACCCATAAATTTAAGATTAATTTTTCTTTTTTTCCCTTTAGGGATTTTTTTTATTTCTTTTTCTAATTTTGCCTTAATTTGAGCCTTCAATTTTTTTCTTTTTTTAAGTAATTTCCCCAGTTATTAATACTAACAATCGGATATTCCTTTTCAACTCCATCTATTTTAACAATTTTAGTTGGAAGATCTCGCCTACTACTAACCCCATACAAATACATATATAATAAATATCGACCCTGTTTATCACTCTTTACATCAGATAAATTTTCCCTTAAATATTTTGTAAAATCATCTATATTTTCAATCGATATTCTTGAATCTGCTGAAACGATTAAATTATTTTCTAATACACTCGTAGTAACTATAGCAACTAGCACTAAACATATAACACTCTTTTTTAAACTTTTCATTTTTTTCATACACTTATTCTCCCTTTAAGCATTTTCTGCTTCGAACTTCTTCATAAATTCTACAAGCTTTTCTACACCTTCCTTAGGCATAGCGTTGTAGATGCTGGCTCTCATACCACCAACGGTTCTGTGTCCCTTTAAGTTTTCAAGTCCTGCTGCCTTTGCTTCTGCAACAAATTTAGCATCTAAATCTTTATCACCTGTTACAAATGGAACATTCATAAGAGAACGGTCTTCCTTACGTACAGTACCCTTAAATAGTTTACTCTGATCTAAATAATCATAAAGGATTTTTGCTTTCTCTTCATTTCTCTGCTTCATTACTTCTAAGCCGCCCATCTTTTTCAGCCACTTAAATACTTTTCCACAGATATAAATTCCATAGCAAGGAGGTGTATTATAAAGAGAATCTGCGTCTGCCTGTGTTTTATATTTAAGCATAGTTGGTGTTCCTTCTAATACATCATCTGTGATTAAATCTTCACGAATGATTGCAATTACAACACCTGCTGGTCCAACGTTCTTCTGAACACCACCATAAATAACTCCGTACTTTGTAACATCTACTGGTTCTGATAAAAAGCAAGAAGATACATCAGCAACTAAAGTCTTACCCTTTGTATTTGGTAATGTTTTATACTTTGTACCATAAATTGTATTATTTTCACATATGTATACATAATCTGCATCCTCGCTAATTGGAAGATCACTACAATCTGGGATATACGAGTATGTCTTATCCTCGGAAGAAGCAATTGCATTTACTTTACCATATTTCTGAGCTTCCTGATATGCTTTCTTCGCCCATTGTCCTGTGATAATGTAATCTGCTACTTTGTTCTTCATAAGGTTCATTGGAATAGCTGCAAACTGCTGCGATGCTCCACCCTGTAAGAACAATACTTTGTAGTTGTCTGGAATGTGCATTAAGTCTCTAATATCCTGTTCTGCTTCTTTGATGATATCATCAAATGCTTTGGATCTGTGACTCATTTCCATTACGGACATACCAGTACCCTTGTAATCTAACATCTCGTCTGCTGCTTCTTTCAATACTTCTTCTGGCAATACTGCCGGACCTGCTGAAAAGTTATAAACTCTTCCCATGTTGAATCCTCCTTTATTCTTTTGATCGTCTATGCTGACATGAGGCAATAGACAATCCACTTTTTATTTCTCGCAGTCTTATGAACTGTGATTTTCTTTTTATGTACCTTTTCTATCTTTTGCAAAGCGGACACTCACAATCTGCTTTACTACTTGCTCATGAACGCCGGCTGTTTACGAAACTTGTCAGAAGGGGGTAAATCCTATTCTAACACAGTCATCACCTTATCCACCACTTACGTCTCTACGGCTTAGCGATGGCAAATACTTACCGATGTTCAAATTAAACAGATACTTTCCTATTAAATAAATACCACTCCCATTATAAAACTTAGTTAAATTTTCGTCAATCTCTATTTTCTTCTTCCTAATTTTTTCTCTTTTATTTTCTTCTTTTTAAAAATTTGTAACTATTCAGAGAGTGCGCCTATGTATACATAAATTATACAGTTACGCTTACAGATAAGGTACACTTTACATAATATAGGCATAGCCGATAATGGCATCCTTAGGATTTTTGTTACATTATAAGAATTGTTATAACGTAACAAAAATCCGAGGTCCTTCCGGACCTCAGACTTTCATTCAAGTAATATTAATCTATACACAACCACTCTTTCTTATTCCCTATTCACCTGTAATCTTACTTTGTTACATTTAGGAAAATCGCCTGTGACTCTTCTCCATGAGCTTCAAATTGATTTACAGAATATGTTACCTTAATTTTTCCTGTCTTGGAAGGTTTCCATGCATAAGTATACGTTCTTTCTCCTACTTTTGTAAACATCCTTGTATAACTAGAGGACTCTGAAGAACGAATTATTTCTGTGGTTCCATCTTCATATGTAAATTTTAATTCACGACTGTCGCGATAATTTCCATGCTCAAATTCTGACTTCATGGTAAAGTTTACCGTATCACCAACTGCCACGGTATCTCGATCAATAGAAACGGATGGCACAATTGGTGTACGATTTCTAAGAATCCCCGAATATCCCCATGTTCCATTTGATTTATTCGCTGCACTATATGGTTTAAAGCACTTATTGTCAACTGATGAATCGTATGCTGGTAATGTCAAATCTGCGGTCTGTTGATCCCATCCATTTTCCTTATTTTTGAACAGGATATACTTATAAGACTTATCAATGTTAAACATATAATGCTTTTCACTTCCACCACTTACAAAAGAAGAAGTATATACTTTGTAATCCTGTGGATTATTCCATACATATGCATATACCTCATCCCATCCACTTACTGAATTATCAAAGTCAACTGTCACGTAAGTCTGTGGTGTTGGTGTCTGGGTTGGTACTGGTGTTATAGTCGGTGTAGTTGTTGGTGCTACTGTTGGTGCAATATATTTCTTCCAATTTCCTGATGTTTTATTTGCAGAACTGTTTGGTTCAAAAATATAACCATCTGCACTTTGCATCATTGTATCAGTCGTCTGCTTGTCCCAACTACTTGTTCCTTCCGTATTTTTGAATAATACCTTTGTATATTTTTTTGGTACTTTAAATTGATATACATTAGTAGCTACTTTTGTGCCTTCATATGTCGTTGCATCCGTATTTGTACTCCATACATACGCATATACCTTAGACCAATTTGTCTTTTCATTATTATAATAGAATACAACATCAGTACCCTGCGTTGGTGCTACTGTTGCTGTCGCAGTTGGTGCTACCGTTGC
>ULPC01049892.1_pt1 | contig 14210 bp, 10 predicted proteins | sample 1953181 | NCBI WGS metagenome assembly ULPC01 (sample SAMEA4835620, study PRJEB28245) | human gut metagenome | biome: gut microbiome; material: fecal sample | place: Denmark | collected 2008
TTACTCCTGATATAACAGCAACTCCAGTAGCAACAGGTGGAACAATTACAGTAACAGGTGTTGCTGTTAGTGGTGCAACAATTATTGTAACAAATGCTAGTGGTGCAGCTGTTGATACAGCTAAGAGATTACCAGCTGGAACATATACAGTATCTGTAACAAAAGACGGATACATTGCTCAGGCAAAAGAAGTTAAATTAGAAGATAAAGAAGCTAAGGTTGTTGAAATCAACTTAGAGAAAATGTTAGAGGTTGCTTCTGTTAAAGCATTAAACAGAGCTGAAATTCAAGTAACATTTACCAAAGCATTAACAGCGACTCAGGAAAAAGCTGCTAAAACAGCTACAAACTATACTGTTACTAAAGAAGGTGCTACAACATCTACAACAGTTAAAACTATAACTGTAGCTGATGATGCTAAGTCTGTAATTCTTTTATTAGACTCTACATTAGATAATGGTAAGACTGCAAATACTGTAAAGCTTGCTAAGGCAATTGGTATGTTTGCAGATTACACAGATAATAAGGTGGCAAGTGAAGATGTTAATGTCCCTCAGGTTGCCTCTGTTAAAGCCGTTGGTAATAAAGTAGTTGAAATCGAATTTTCAGAAGCTGTTAAATTAGCAACTGCTGGTGACTTGGATACAGATAATATGATTACAGGTGCGCTTAAGGCTTATTTTAAAGTTGCAACTTCTGCATCACAGGATGTTACTAACAAGATTGATAGTGCTAAGTTGTCTGCTAATGGAAGAACTGTTACATTAACATTTAAAAGTGCTTTGCCAGTAGATACATATAAAGTTTCTGTTTTAGCTAATAAATTTACAGATTATGCTTCTTATGCAGTATCAGAAGTTACAAAGACTGTTTCAATTGATTCTTCTGTTACAGTAGCAAAAGTTACATCTGTAGTAGCTAAGAGTCGTGAAAAAGTTGCTGTAACATTTGATAGCGCTGTAACAGCAGGTGGAACATTATCTTGGAAGACAGCTGCAGGACAGGGTACATCTACAAGTGCTGAGTTACAAGCAGATAATAAAACTATTGTATATACTTTCACTGGTGCGAATATTATGAAGGCAGGAACAACAGAATTTACACTTAAGGGTGTTGTTGATGCTTATGGATATACTGTAGCGGATACAACAAAAACTGTTGATGTTCCAGAAGAAACAGCAGCTACTGCTACTGTTAAATCAACAGCTGATAATAAATTTGTTGTTACATTTGATAAAGTAATGCAAAACAAAGATGGAAATACTGTAGGGGATTCAACAAATAAGGCTTCTTATTCCATCGTTGATCCAAACGGAAAAGCAGTTTCATTAACAAATGCAACTATCAGTGTTGATACAACAAAGAAGATTGTAACAATTACAACTGCAGATAATTTAGCATCTGGTAATTATACTGTTACAGTAAGTGGTGTTAAAGATACAATGGGTGTTGAAATGACAAAGGCAGTTGCAACAGTTGCTGTTAAGGATACAACAAGACCTACTGTTGTTGGTAATGCTATATATAGTGGAAAGAAGATTGCTATAACATTTAGTGAAGCAATGGCTACAACAGGTGCAAGATCTGTCCTTTTAGCAAGCAATTATACATATGGTGGAGAAGCACTTCCAGAAAAAGCAACTATTCAGGTTTCTTCTGACGGAAAAACTATTATTATTACTTTACCAGATGATGTAGATCAAAGTAAAAAGATAACAATTGGTGGAGTAAAAGGTGACATTTATACTGTTTCTGACGTTGCAGGAAATATTCTAAACGATGGTTCTAATGGATATACAAAGGAACTTAGTTATGCAGCAGATGAAGCAGCAGAAATTGCAAATTCTGAAGTAAGTGCTGTTGATACTAATACATTGAGAGTTGAAGTTAAAAATGCGACTCTTGAAACAGTATATGCATCTGATTTTGAATATACTGTTGATGGTAAAACATTTAACGATGTTACGGCAGCTAAATTGGTTACAGTTAATAATAAGCAATATATTGATTTTACAATTGGTTCAAAATTAAGTTCTGCTGTATTAGCTTCGAAGGTAAAAGTAAGAGCAAAAGCAGTAGCTGCTAATGTTGAATATAAATCTGTTACAGCACTTGGAACAACATTACATCGTTTGAATAATAGTACTGCTGTTGCAAATTCAGAAGCAGTTACAACACCACAAACTTCTGCTGGAATTAAGGCTTCCGCTACAACATGGCCATTCAGAACAGCTTTAAGTGCTGCAGAAGTCATGAATAGTGAAACTATCAAATTAACATTTGACGGATTAGTTAAAACAGATAATTTAGAGAATATTTTTGTTGTTTCTAATGGAACTAAAAAAACTACTACATTTACTTCAACACTATTATCTGATGGTAAATCAGTTCTATTAACAGGATTTAATGATACTGCGGCATTCACTTTAGATACAGCAAAGGCTGTTACGGTGTCAACAAAACAATATGCTGATGTTCCAGCCGCTAATTGGTCTTATGATGGAAATGGTATGAAATATACAGAAAATACGACAGGTATTACAGCATCAGTGGAAACTGGTTTAACAGTTATGGATGCTAATGCGTATACAACTGTTGATGGAAACGTTCTATTTAATGCTATTGTTGTAGATATAGCTACTGCATTCGAAATTAAATTCAACCAGACTGTTGAAAAGAGCAGCATTTATACTGATACTACTAAAACTAAATGGGAAGCGGTATCTGGCGATACTTACGGAAATGATTACAATGGTGGTTATGCATTGGCTGCAACAGCAGAAATTGCTACAAATGGTGATTTAACATTTAAGGATGTAAATCTTGGAAAATTGTCTGGATTTACAAAAGATGGAGATGCAAAAGCTGATACAGCTAAAATCGTAATTAGTAAAGATTTAACAAAGATTAAAGTTATTGTTGGTGAAGCTGGTAAACTTTCTGCTTATGGAAAAGTAACATATACACCTTCTACTGCCATTACAAGTGCTTCTACGGATAAGAAGATTACTGTAAATACAACAAAGGTATATGAACCAGAAGCTACAACAGTTGCTGACGCATTAATTGCTAAGGATGTTGCATTATTAACCGCAGCAGCTACAAAAACTGATGCAGTAAATGGTAGTGCAGTAACTACAATTGATTTAAGTGCTGTAGCAAAGAATGGCACTACTGTTACAGTAACTGAAACTACAGATGCAAATGAACTAATTACAGTTTCTGATAACAAGGTAACTGTAAAGGCTTTAACAGAAGCTGAACAAAGCAAAACTGCAACTTTCACAATCAAAGTTGAAAAGGCAAATGGTACTGCTGTGACAAAGACAGCTACATTAACAGTTGCTGCAAGCGAAAATACATATACAGTATCAGTTGCATAATCATAAATTGCAGTACAAAACACTAGATGTGCGAAAAGTATATTTTCCCATACCTCTTTGGAGGTATGGGATTTTTCTAGTTAATAGATATATGTGAGGTGATAACGCAATGGTAAATGTAGATGAATTAAACAAATTTGAGTCTCCTATTATTATCCAATACGATAAAGATTATCAAAATACACTTAGGAATAAATTAAATACATATAAGGAAGTTGTAGAAAAATTTGCTGTAAGTGATGAGTGCAAATATAAAGTGATTAGTGTATGTGACTCGATTAACTGTGCCTTAGATAACTATTATAATGGTTATACTGTAACAGCGACCGAAAAATTAATATCCATTATAAGCGGATGTGAGGACAATCCCTTTCTGGTATCAACTCTTACAAATAATTACGCATTTCGTGGGTTGGCCCCAAAGGAATTACGACTATCTGATGATCCAGCATATGATAAGATGATGCAAGAAGAATTATATTTTTTTAAAGCAAGAATTTCAGAAAACAGTTTAACAAGAGAAGATATGCTTCACATTCCTTATGATAAAAGGTCAATTATTTCAACCCAAAGATTTAGTATACCAGGCGTTCCATGTATGTACTTTTCCACCACAAGTTTTGGTTGTTGGTTAGAATTGTCTATGCCAGAAAAAGAATACTTTTACTGTTCAGCATACAAATTACCATCAAAATGGAAAATATTGAATCTGTGTATTCATCATTCGGTATTACAAAATGATATGAATACATTAATGGGTCAACCATTCAATGAGGAAGAGGCACTTATTGTATTCCCATTTGTAATTGCAACCTCTTTTCGTATATTGGAACGAAATCGCACTTTCAGATCAGAATATATTATTTCTCAATTACTTATGCAAGCAGCTAAGATTATAGGATTGGATGGTATTGCCTATTCTTCAAAAAGAATTACTGCTTTAGAAGCATATCCACAATGTGTCAATCTTGCAGTAATCTGTGACAAGAGTACTGAAAATAAAATTGGTGAGTATAGTCATAAATGCAAGGAAATTCAATTAACAGAGCCTGAATTATTTAGTGATTTTAATTCATATAAATTCAACAATGGTAAAATCCAAGACAAAACATTAGTGATAAAACACTATAAAAATAATAAAGGACACCAAAATATATACATTATGGATAATGCAATCAAATATCATGAATCAAAATTTGCATTATATGATGAATATTTAGTATCACAGGAGTTTAAAACTCCCGCTCTCAAAGAAAAATAGCTATAAACATATCTAATTACTAAGATAGTTCAAAACAAAAACTATTTAAACACTACATTTTATATACAATAGATTTTTAAGAATGTTTAAACTAAAAGTATTTGACAATTAGGGGTTATCTGGAAATTTGATTTAGAAAGAAAGGACAAAAAAATGAAAAAGAAATACCTAGCAACCGCTTTTATTTTAACCGCAGCCCTATCTCTAACGGCTTGCAACACAAACTCAACTACTTCTGAAACCAAAATAGCCGAAGTGACCACAGTACCAACCGAAAAACCAACCCCTACTCCCCCAGACGATCCTTACCCATTCATTGACTATGGTTTATCTCTTAAGGAGTTAAAGAAAGAACTAGGTGGCAAGCCAGATAAGAAGGTAAAAAACGGTGCTATGATTGACTACATCTACAATAATACAGATTATTATGGTTATAAGGGAAAATCCATTTATCATTTTTCTTCCGATGGAAGTACATTGATGTATTCTGAATTTCAGACTACAGCTTCTGATCAAAAGAAAGGAAAAGAAGTGTATGATACCATTTCCAAAAATATCACAAAGCTTTACGGTAAGGGTGCTGTAGCAGATAGTGACAAAACAGGTATGACTACATGGGAATATTATGGCAATACGACTACTATGAGCTATGACTTTACAAAAAAGAAAAAGTGTAAGATTACGGTAACTAACGTAAAAAGTGGGGAAGATGCAGCGGTATAGAGGGAATTATAGGGCTTGACTACACCTACAAAAAATATTTGAATTCATATAGATTATATGGTATACTTATTTTGTATATTTATACAGTTTTGATTATAAATTAGTGTATTACTACTATTGAGAAAGAGTGAAAAATGAACGAAATTGGATATCATGGGACCTGCTCAAAATACCGATATAACATAGAAGAAATCGGATTAGACCCAGACGAATGCGAGTATCGTACTGATCATTGGCTTGGACAAGGAGTATACTTTTTCGATGATTATGAAAAAGCAATGTGGTGGGCAAAGACAACATCTTGTCATAATGATAATTGTGGAGCAATTATTTTTAAATCAATTATAGAAGCCGAAAGTGAAGAAGTACTTGATTTGGATGACAATAAACAACTAGATAAGTTTATGACCGAAGTATTAAAAATTATGGAAGATGTCAAAACTAATTGTCCTGGTAGGATGCCAATATTTGAGGATTACAAACTCAGAGCTGTTCTATTCGATTATTATAAACAGCAAAATAAGTTATCCGTTATTATTGGTACTTTTCAGAAGGAATTTGCAGGTTACACAACTAAAAGAAGTGAAACTGATAAAATGATACAACGTAAAATAATGAATAATATAGGCATTAAGTTTAAGGAAAGACAAATATGTGTTTCAAAAAAGGAATGTATTAAATCGACTAAGTTAGTGTATAATGAGGAGGAGGAAGTGATATGATGTTTGATAAAGATTTATTTCTTTCATTATGCGAGAAATATGATGTTGAATTAAGCGAAACAGCCATTAGCCCTATGATTAAGGAAGGAATGGAACTACATCCAATTACGGATGATGATCTAAATCGTATTTTTTCATCATATCAGACATATGTTGGATATTCATGCAGTAAAACCAATACAAAAGCAGTAGCTCCAGAATTCTATTTAAACGATGATTATGCTATAGCGTGTTAGGAGAAGAATATGGAAGTAAAATCTAAATATGAAAGTCCTCTTGTATTAGAGAAAATAGAAATTGTTGAAAGTTCTTTTAGAAAAAAAGATGAGCCATTGGATGGATTAGAATTAGGCGTTCAAGTTGAACGTAGCCTCAACAAACTTAGTGATGGTCTTTTTGAAGTTATACTAATTACGACTGTATCTGATGAAGATGAAAAAATCTATGTCAATGTAAAGGGTAGAGCTATTTTCAATACAAAGCAGGAAAATATGGACATTCTAGAGAAGAATACAATAGCTATTATGTTTCCGTACATAAGAAGTTATATTTCTATTATCACAACTCAACCAGGGATGAATCCTATTGTACTACCTGCCATGAATATTATGGCAATGGTAAATGATCAAAAAAAATAATGGTTATATCGCAATAAGAGAATTTGAGATCAAACAGGCAGAAAGCGCAGGAAAATTTTCCACATCTTTCTGCTTGTTTCATATTATTCTATTTTCTTTGCTGTTTCATAAAACCCCTTTTGGATACCATTTCTGCCTTGTGGCAAAGTTTATTTCCCTGTTTAATAAAGGTAAGAATTGAGAAAAATAGAATTTAGGCAGTGTTCTAATTGTTAAGATGGATTATTGGCTTTTTTGAAAATTTATGATACTATATAAGTAAGAAAATCTTACAATGAAAGAGGTGTTATTTATGAATGCACAAGTTGTGACAGTTTCTACAAAAGGTCAGATTGCAATCCCTGTTAGTATGCGCAGAGATTTAGATATTGATGCTGGTGATAAATTAGTAGCCTATACATCAGGTGATGTTATCATGTTAAAAGTTTTAAAAATACCAAAGTTAGATGAATTCGAACAGGCATTGAATGAGGCACAGGAATGGGCTAAGGATGTCGGTTATGTTGAAAGTGATGTAAATGATATTATTAAAGAGACAAGAAAGAGTAAACGCCTATGAAAATTGTTGTAGATACAAATGTTATGATTTCAGGAATCTTTTTTGGTGGCTTTCCTCAAAAAGTGTTGAGAGCCATTGTTGCAAATGAAATTACGGCATGTGCAACTACAGAAATCATTGATGAATATGAAGAAATTGTGGAAAGAATGCTCCAGAAAAAGCAGGGACATTTGAATGCAACGATTCTAACTCCCGTCCTTCAAAATTTGGAATTGATTGAAACAAAATCCATTGTAGACATTTGTCGAGATCCTGATGATAATAAATTTTTAGGATGTGCCAAAGATGCAAAGGCATTGTACGTTGTCAGCGGTGATGCAGATTTACTTGTTCTAAAAAATTATGAGGATATTGATATTATCACTGCAAAGGAATTTTGTCAGCGATACAATTTATAGATAAACAAAGCAAACTACTCCCTAACCTACTACACAGCCTCTAGTGTGGTAGGTCTTTTTTTTAATGTGTAAATTTTCTCTCATACAACAAATTAATAGAATTTTTTCCTATAAAGTATTATAATAGAAGTAAGTTTTGGGGCTACCTAAGATAACAGAAGGGGGAATATTTATGAAGTTAAAATTAAAGGGAAAATTTTGGGCTATGTCAATGCTACCATTACTTTTAGCAACTATTATTATTGCTATTATAATGGACTATCGCATTAGCGGGCATTTGGAAACATTGGTGAAAAACAATCTCTATGATGTAGCGGTTATGGAACGAGATAATATATCTCTATCAGAGGGTAACAGTTATCGACTGGATCAGGACGGAAACTTGTGGAATGGGGATCATTATAATATTTCAGAAGATACTGAATTGATTGATACCATTAAAAAGAATAATAAAATAGAAACTTCTATTTTTTACGGAAACACCAGATGCATTACTACATTGCAGGGTTCTTCAAACGATACAACAGGCAATAAAGCAGATCCGAAGGTAACAGATGTAGTTTTGAAAAAGGGAGAAGAAGGCTTTTTTAAAAACATTTCTATTTTAGGTCAAAAATGCTACGGTATTTATATCCCTTATTATGATGACAATTCGGATGAACCAGTAGGTATGGTATTTGCGGGTATGCAAAGTGCTACCATCCGTAAAATGGTTACAGATATTATGGCAGTTATTGTATTGATTATGCTCATATTAGTAATTCTTTCAGCCATTTGTATTTGGATACTCTCTGGACAAATTACAGGGCGTATTGCATACGGTGTAAAAAAATTGGGAGAGATTGCAGATGGCAATTTGACTAATCCGATTGATACCAAATATACCAAGTCTACAGATGAAACTGGGGAACTTGTACGAAGCGTTGTAAATTTACAGCAAAAGTTATCTGAGATTGTCGGTAATATCTCGTCAGAAAGTGACGTGGTACAAAAATCCGCACAGATTATGGATAACGAACTGATGCGGACAAAAGATACGCTGGAACAAATCGAACAGGCAGTAGCAGAAATTGCAGATGGAGCGACTTCTCAGGCAGCGGATGCACAGCTTATGAACAACGATGTTATTTTCATGGGTGAGAGAATCCAGGAAACCAATGAAAATATTGAAAAAATACATACGGTGGCAAATCATATGGAAAAGAACAGCCTTCGTGCCAAAAATACTTTGCAGGAATTAGAGGACATCAATACAGAGGTAAAACAGTCAATTCAGGTAATTTCACAGCAGACAGATACCACAAACGAGTCTGCACAGCGCATTGAAGAGGCAATTAACCTTATTACTACCATAGCCGAAGAAACGAACCTCCTATCCTTAAATGCCAGCATTGAGGCTGCCAGAGCAGGAGAACAGGGAAGAGGATTTGCAGTCGTTGCATCCCAGATTCAGAAATTGGCTGAACAGTCTAACGAATCCGCACAGCAGATTGGAGAATCCATTACTGTATTACTGAAAGATTCTGAAAATGCAGTAATTACAATGGAACATGTGAAAGAAGTCATGAATAAACAGAATCAGATGTTGCAAGATACCAAAAATGTATTTGATATAGTGGCGGAAGATATCAATGCCTCCCGTAAAGAAATTGGACGTATTGCGCAAAACAGTGAGGAACTGGATAAAGCAAGAGAACAAGTCGTTGACCGAGTACGAAATATCTCAGATGTTTCAGAACGCTATGCGGCAAGCACAGAAGAAACCAGTGCTTCTACCACAGAAATGAATACAAAGATACAAAAGGTTTCAGAAAATGCAAATCAATTAAAAACTGTATCCGACAACTTAAAGGAAAATGTACATATATTTAAGTTATAAATAGAACCAATGAGTATGAGGTTTTAAGTAGTTTCGGTAAGAGAAAAGCCATTATCCAAGCTGGTATTTACGCTTGGGATAATGGCTTTTGTTTTATACTACAACTTCTAAAATATCCTTTGTTGTTTCGGTTATATCCAATTTCCTACATATATATTCCTTATTTTTTAAGAAAGAAAAACTAAGCAAATAGCCCTTCGAGACATTTCGACTATCTAAATATTCTTCTAACTGTGCAATCCCCTTTTTTCGATATTCCTCTCCATGCCATATTTTAAGTTCTATAATATGTTCTTCATAGCCATAAGTAATGACTAAATCCATACGTTCATTATTTCTAGTTTCAGGTTCGACATAATAAAAACCTGTACCATTAATGATTGGTTTTATAAAGCATAAAAAAAGTAATCTGCCCTGTTTCTCTAAAAATGTTTCGTTTTCTTGGCGGTATTCTGCTTTCATAAGCTCCTGAAACTTCTGCAATATACGAACAACATTTAGTTTGCCATTGTCAATAAACTGGTCACGCATGATTGGAGGATTCTCCTTTTGCAGTTGCATCACGCTTATACTGTAATTGTACAGATAGATTTCAAATATTTTATTTGAAATCGCCACATAATCATTTCGGTTAGCAAATATCCCAAACATTTCACCTAATTCTATTATAGGATTAGCGTGGTTATACATAAATTCTTCGCCATCATAAAGGATTCGGAATACTAAATCCTTCAATTGTGCATTGTTTTCAATATTATTGCGCAAGCTATCAAAAAGTGTATTGTTTCTACTATTTAAAATACCTTTAATTGCAAGTTGAACGGAATGCCTGCCCCATTCAGTTGGTGTATTTTGATCCATCCATTTACATAACCAACTAACCAAATAGGGATAACCGTTTGTATATTTATAGATTTCTTCAGACATTGCTACAATATCCATGCCTGTGTGATGATCCTGTTCATATTCCTGCAACATGGTGGAAATTTCCTGTGGGGAAAAGCTCATATCTACCTCAAAATCCACTGCAATATTCCAAGGACTGTTATACTTTTTTTCCTCATCTGGACGGAGTTTCAGTTTCATATTTTTTATATCATATACACCTGCTAAAATGACACTTTTAAATGTCGCATCTCCATCCGCTCTATAATCCAGATATTTATTGCGTAACATTCCCAAAAAATGAAGAAAAACCTGATTATCAGAGCTTTTGTCCACTTCATCAATGATTAACACAATTTCTTTATCTGCTATTTCGCATAGAGTTGTAATCTTATCTCCAAGATATGCAATAGCATCCTCCTCTTTAGAAAAATCTTCTATGTTTTCCCAAGTTTCTATTAGCTCCTGAGTGGCATTTGCTTTTTTTAAGCTTTTTCCCATTTTTTTGATAAAATTCCACACAAATAAATAATCACTTTTAAAAAAGGTATCACCAACCCCTTCAAAACTCATGCGAACCATTAAATATTGATGCTGCAATTTGCGAAATAATGTAGAAATCGTAGTAGTCTTGCCATATTGCCTAGCGCGGTTAATCGTAAAATAGTCGCCATGTGCAATTAATTTCTCAATCTGTCTTATTTTTTCCGTTGTATCAACCATATAGTGCAACTCTGGTATACAGATAGCTGTAGTATTAAATTCTTTCATGTTTTCGCCTCCCCGTTTCCGTTATTTTAGTCCTGTCTTTCGTATTATGTCCATTATAGCATGATTCTAAGGGCTTGTGAAATAACAACGGTTGTTCAAAAACATATTTCCCTCCTATTTCATCATTTCCGTAATACACACCGCATATTTCTGATCCTGCAATGCGTAAGCGGCAATGATATATTTATTCTCCTCCTCAAAGGTAGTAGTATGGTTTGTTTTATCCTCGCTTCCATTTCCATATTGCTTTTTTAAGGCAGTGCAGATATTTTCATATACCTTTTCTGCTTTTTTCTCTTTCTTTTCTATATGCGTCCATTTTGAGTAATAAAGCATATCGTCGTAATATTGATAACTCATAGACCCCGTATAACGGTCATATACGCTTTTTTTATATGTATAGGTAATTCCACCGTCCTCTGTTTTTTTGGTTTCATTTGGCTCGCTGCCGATGGTCTGTGCCATATCTTTTTGGCTGGTTGTCCGTTCAAAGGATGTATAGTCAACCTTTTTGACACCGCAAGCCACAAATAAGAGACACAAACTGGTTAATAATATGGTTAAATATAGTTTTCTTTTCATTTTTCAATCCCTATTTCCTGTTAAAAATGTGAGAAATTAGCAAATAATCTCTCAAGTAGTATTGCCCTCCGAATTCATGTAAATATAAAGCGAAAGGGCAACATTTACTAAAAAAAATTACAAGAAAAGCTAAGGATTTCATAACCCTTAGCTTTTCCATATGACATGTTTAATTGGAACATAACGTTACAATAGTGAACATTCTAAACCAATTAAGCTGCTGTATACTCTACTGTATAGTTTACACCATCTAACACAATAGTAATAACATAAGTCTTTCCACTTGTGAAGTCATTCTCAGCTATAGCATTGCTGATAGTTACAACACCACTTGTTTCTGTAGCTAAAATAGTTCCTTCGCTATCAATACCAGTACCTTTTAATGTTACGTTCTGGTATTTATAACCTGTAATAGTATTACTGATATCCATTACTGCAATTTTTTCTTGAGCAGTAACTTTTGTAATCAAGCTAGTTGCTTTTTTAGTTTCTACCTTATTACCGTAAGCATCTTGTGCTGTCATAGTAATATTTTTCGATGTTTTATTATATTCTACATTATATTTTTCAAATGTTCCAACATTAACTTTTACCGTAATGGCAACTGTTGTTTTACCAGCCACTTCACCACAGTTAATTGAAATCTTGTCACCTGATTCTGTTACTGGAACGGTAATCTTTGCAACACCTGCTTTAAAAGCAACTGCTCTTGTGTATTTCTTTGCACCAACAGTTACTGATACATACTCTTCACCAGAGTAGTCTTTGTTAATATTAGCATCAGTTGCATTACTGTCCACAGTATATGCTTTGAAAGTAATAGTAGCTGTATCTCCAGCATTATATGCTGTTTTGTCAGCAGTTGCTACTACAGATTTTACTGCTGGAATTACTTTGATATTACTTTCTAATGTAGTAACAGTTTTTCCATCAGCCGCTGTGTACTTAAATGTAACTTTTTCTGTAGCTCCATTCATACCATAAATATAAGTTTTTTTGTTTCCATCAAATACATTCATGCCTGTTGTAGTATCAGTAAATGTACTAGGTGCATCATTAGGTGCATTCTCAGCACTTACTAATACAACAGCTCCTTGATCTGATGTTGTACCATCAGTTCCCTTAGCTACTGTATCATTTACTGTAAAAGTACAAGTATCTTCTACTTTTGTTGGTACAATGGCTTTTCCGTATTGGTCAATAAATGCAAAATCAGTTAATGCTACTTCGATATTCTTTCCTTCTTCCAAAGTTTTCTCTGCTGCAAGCTTGCTATTTGCTGCAAATCCTACTAACTTTGTAGCCTGACGTTCTGCATAAACAGTTACATCAAAAGTCTTAATTTCACCTGTAGCTGCTACTGTAACTGTAATAGTAGCCTTAGAGCCATCATTTGTTCCTGTTCCGGCTGTAAATGTTGGTACACCATCTGTAAAGGTTACTTTTGTTAAATCTAATACACCTGTGTTACTACTTTCAATAACTGTACCATTAGCCAAAACTACTTTTCCAGCAGTCGCAGAACAAACATCACCTGTAGCAGTCTCTGTAGCAGTCCAAGCCGTACTTAATTTGAATGCTTCACCATATTGATCCTTAATTGTAATTGGTAACTTGAAGGTACCCTTTTCAATTAAACGATCTTCATTTTTATCTCCAAGTGTTAATGTTCCAAATTCAACACTGTTTGCAACTTTATCCTTAACAACTGTTACAGTCTTACTATCGTTTAGTGTACCATATGCTAAAGTAATACGAATTACATCATCTAAGTTAGCACTGTTTGTATTAATTGTAATTTTTCCGTTTGTAGTCGCTTCTACTTTCACTGACTGGCTTTGAGTTACATTATATACAGTAGCTGTAACTCCAGAAGTATCCATAGCTTCCTTAAACTGGTTCTTCAATGAAATATTAATTGTTGCTGTAGCACTCTTTTCTACTCTTACACTATCAACAGAAATCTGTGCTGCCTTTTCAACTTCTCCCTTGAAAGAGTTTGTTAAAGCTTTTCCGCCATTTTCTGTAGCTGTAACTTCGTATGTATCATCAGCAATCTTTTCAGAAAGAGTTAATAATGCAGTCTTGTTGTCAATCCACTCTACTTTTGAAATTGATTTTGTAATAGCAGATGCACCTGTACCCTTTGTAATTGCAAATTTAACGTTTGTTCCTACAACTGGCTGATTGAATGTAACTGCAACCACACTAGCACCTGTTGTAACTGCTGTAATAGCTGTTGCAGAAACCGCTTCTGGAGTTGATGTTACTTCAGGAGTAGCTGTAACGGCTGCTGTTGTAACTGGTGCTGTAGCTGTTGCTTCTGGTGTAGCTGTAACGGCTGCTGTTGTAACTGGTACTGTAGCTGTTACTTCAGGTGTTGCTGTTGCTGGTGTTGTAGCCTTCTTA
>ULPC01034894.1_pt1 | contig 14190 bp, 7 predicted proteins | sample 1953181 | NCBI WGS metagenome assembly ULPC01 (sample SAMEA4835620, study PRJEB28245) | human gut metagenome | biome: gut microbiome; material: fecal sample | place: Denmark | collected 2008
TTTCTACTCTAAGGGAACAACAGATATCGAATTCCTCTTCCCATTCGGATGGGGCGAGCTCTGGGGTATTGCAGACAGAACAGATTATGACCTTACTCAGCATCAGACAGTATCTGGTGAAGATATGTCATACTTTGATGATGAAGCTAAGGAGAAGTATATACCATATGTTATTGAGCCTTCACTTGGTGCGGATCGTGTAACATTAGCATTCCTTTGCTCAGCTTATGATGAGGAAGAGCTTGAAGGCGGAGATGTAAGAACGGTTCTTCATTTCCATCCTGCATTAGCACCAGTTAAGATAGGTATTCTTCCACTTTCTAAGAAGTTAAATGAAGGTGCAGAAAAGGTGTATGCAGAACTTTCTAAGTATTACAATTGTGAGTTTGATGACAGAGGTAATATTGGAAAGAGATACAGAAGACAGGATGAGATTGGTACTCCATTCTGTATCACATATGATTTCGATTCAGAAGAAGATGGTGCTGTAACTGTAAGAGACAGAGATACAATGCAACAGGAAAGAATAAAGATAGCAGATCTTAAGGCGTATTTTGAAGATAAGTTCAGATTTTAATTAATAAAAGAACGGAATTTAAATCGATAATTAAAAGGAAAGAATTATGCTGTGTACTAAATGTGGTCAGGAATATGAGGGCAGTCAGTGCCCAAGATGTGATGGACCTGTTATATTAGTTAACAACAGTGATTATCTTGCCAGAAGAAAAGCATATGAGGAGAAGCAGGCTTTGAAAGAGAGGTCTGCTTCTTCTGATAAAAAAGAGGAATCACAGAGTGACTATGGACAGGCATTAGCAAAACGCGTGCAGGCGATAAAGAATCAGAGCAGAAACAAGACAGAAAGTAAGAAGCAGAGTCAGAACAGAAGCAAAGCGGACAGCAGAAAGCAGGGACAAAGTAGCGGAAAAACAGGTGGCAACAGGAATGGTAATCAGGAAAAGCCACAGATAAGAATTGCACGACATAAAGTAAACAAAAGAATGAAAATGATAGCGGCAGTGCTGATAGCAGTAGTGCTTATTGGTGTCGCAGCATTTGGAATATACAAGCTTGCAACTAAGAAGAATTATGCTCTTTATGTAAGCTACAACGGAAAGATATATGATATAGCAGGGCTGGACAGCAATTATGTATGTGATGAAAGTAATGCAATATTTGCGGCAGACAGTAAGACTTTCTATACAGCACAGTGGCCGGAACAGATAGATTCAGAGAAGAATATCTTAAGCGTTGCGAGTGACAATGGAAAGTATTTCGTTACGGTAACATATGATGAGTCCAACTCGTCTGGCAGATATTCAATGTACATATGGAGCAGGGACGAATGTGTTCTTGTGTCAGAAGATAATCTGCAGAAAGAGATTATGTATATCTCTGATGACGGTCTTGTTATATACACGAATATTAATATTATTAATGACGAGGGTTCTACTAATGGAACAAGCCTTGCCATGAGCAGAGTCAAAGAAGTTAAGAAACAGCCTGAGGCACAGACAACTCTTATAGAGGGTAATCTTAATAAGGCATATGTGTATGAGTCAAAGCACCTGATAGTATGTCTTACTAATGCAGGCTCATTGTATACATATGATTATGAGAAAAAAGAAAAGCCGGTTTCAGTTGCAGATGCAGTTATGCAGTTATGGCCTGTGTCAGAGAACATGCCAGGTGTGTATACAGCGAATGCAGACAGCCTTAACACAAGAAAAGATGTGGATACATTGCTGTATTCTAAGAGTGATGGAGTATATTATTACTCATGTAAAGATGCATCTGCGTATAAGATAGACAAGAAGACAGACAATGATGCAGATTATGTATTTGATAGAGACAATTCGCTTATATACAGAATTTCAGGTACATCAATGACATCAGCACTTATCAGAGAAACTAAAGTGAGTGAGTATGTGGATGTTGATTCTATGACTAAGGAAAAGAATTACATATATAATTCATCAGATGGTCAGATAGTGTATGTTAATGTGAAAGGACAGCTTCGAGTAGTTGATAACAACAAGATTACAGACATTGCGTCAGATGTTAATGCAGGTTCATTATCTAAAGTGTATAATAAAAGTAAGGCTTTAACATATGTTTCAGGCGGCAGGCAGTTCTATATGGATAACATTAAGAGCAAAGCTGTTGCAATTCTGGAATCAGATGCAGTTACAGATACAGAGGGAACATATTTTTACAAGAACCGAATCTATGCGTATGATGCTGATAATATTCTTTATTCTAATACACTGAAGGGAAATGATATCAGTAAGATAGGCTACGTTGAAAGACTGTGGCTTGGAACAGAACTAAGATAATTGCAAATGTATTAAGACAGGTATAAGTTATGGATTTATTTGAATATATGCGTGAAAACAATAAGAATACAGAATCTCCGCTGGCTATGAGATTAAGACCGGAAACACTCGATGAAATGGTTGGACAGTCTCATATAATCGGAAAGGACAAGCTGCTTTACAGGGCAATTAAGGCAGATAAGCTCAGCTCAGTAATATTCTATGGGCCACCTGGAACAGGAAAGACAACTTTAGCGAGAATAATTGCTAATACAACAAGTGCAGAGTTTAATCAGGTTAATGCCACAGTTGCCGGAAAGAAGGATATGGAAGAGGTTGTTGCCAAGGCTAAAGACAATCTTGGAATGTATGGAAGAAAGACCATTCTTTTCGTAGACGAGATTCACCGCTTTAATAAGGGACAGCAGGATTATCTTCTGCCATTTGTTGAGGATGGAACAATAATTCTTATTGGTGCAACGACAGAGAATCCGTACTTTGAAGTAAATGGAGCTTTGATATCAAGGTCAATAATATTTGAATTAAAACCACTAGAGAAAGAAGATATCAAGACAATAATAAAGCGTGCTGTGTATGATGAGAAGAAGGGCATGGGAAGCTACAATGCAGCAATAGACGATGATGCACTGGAATTCCTTGCAGATATATCCAACGGAGATGCGAGAAATGCACTTAATGCCATTGAACTTGGAATACTCACAACAGACAGATCAGATGATGGAGTTATACATATAGATCTTGCAACAGCACAGGAATGTATCCAGAAGCGCTCGGTAAGATATGATAAAGAGGGTGACAACCACTATGATACAATATCAGCATTTATTAAGAGCATGAGAGGGTCTGATCCTGATGCAGTAAGCTATTATCTTGCCAAGATGCTGTATGCAGGTGAAGATATTAAATTCATAGCAAGACGAATAATGATATGTGCCAGTGAGGATGTAGGCAATGCTGATCCTAATGCACTGCAGGTTGCAGTGGCTGCGGCACAGGCTGTTGAGCGTATCGGAATGCCGGAAGCACGTATTATATTAAGTCAGGCGGCACTCTATGTTGCGACAGCACCTAAGAGTAATGCATGTTACATGGCAATTGATAAGGCACTTGATGTAGTTAAGAATTCAAAGACAGCGCCGGTTCCTGTACATTTGCAGGATGCCCATTATAAGGGTAGTGCCAAGTTAGGACACGGTGTAGGATACTTATATGCACATGATTATCCTAATCATTACGTCAGACAGCAGTATCTTCCTGATGCTTATGTGAATGAGAAATTCTATGAGCCGGGAGATATGGGATATGAGAGGGATATTAAGAAACATTTGGATAAGATTAAGTCGGAGGCATAGTTTCCAATGAGGGATTACATAAACAGACTTTCAAGAGGCAGTTCAATTATCAAAGTACCAAAGCTGTCATGCAGTGAGGAACAGATTACCATGGATATTATGTGTAATACAGTTGCTACAGGCAGCTTCATATGTGATGCCACCGATAAGGTTTATGGAATGGTCTATGCTGACAATGAGAGGGTAAAGATTCTTTCAGAACAATTTGGTGGTACGCATATTATAACTGAATATCAGGTGGACGCTTCCGGACTTGAAGAAAATGATGAGATAGAGGGAACATTTACAGTAGTATGTAATGCCGGCGAGAAAAAGATACCATTTGTATTCAGATGTATGAAAGAGAATCAGGATGATATAAGAAATCATGTTAAGACTGAAGCAGTTGTTCTGCACATTGATAACGAAGAGAATACAATTATACACAAAGATGAAGCAGAGCAGTTTGAATGTGTGCTTATAAAGAGCGGGACAGAAGAAACAGAGATTGATATATATGCAGATGCAGATTTTATTGAATTAGAGAAAGACAGCTTATCAACTGATGATTTTGCAGGTGACAGGGCTGTAATTAAATATATAGTTAATCCACAGAAAATGCATGCAGGCAACAACTATGGATATATACATATAGTGAGTTATACACAGCATTTAAAGATAAATGTAAGCGTTATATGTAAGAAGGCTGATGAATCGGAAGATTTTGAAGTTAGAACAGAAGAAAAACTTGCACGATATAAGCTTACAAAGCTTTATCTTGATTTCAGAATGAAGAAAATCAAAAAAGAAAAATGGATTGCTGAATCTATGCAGACGGTTGACCGAATAAGGGGAATTAAGGGGACAGATGTATTTTATGATATTGTGCAGATACAACTGCTTATGGCGTCCGGAAGAGAGGAAACAGCAACACAGATATATAATAATATCAAGAAAGATATAGTTGGAAGAATTGGTGAAAATGTAGAACTTTACTGCTATTTTCTGTATGTTTCGACACTTATTGTGCGTGAAGAGGAGTATACGGCTCAGGTTTTATCACAGGTTAAGAAGTTTTTTGAGAATGGCTATGATACATATAGAATATTATGGATACTTTTTTACCTGAGTACAGATTCAGATAATAAGAGTATAAGACTTGTAAGAATAAAGGATGTAATTAATTCAGGATGCATAAGCCCTGTTATGTATATTGAGGCTATGAACATTATTAATGCACAGCCTGTTTTACTACGGGTGCTTAATCAGTTTGAAATGCAGGTTATTAATTATGGATGCAGGAACGACATTATTAGCGAGAAGCTTGCAATGCAGATTGCAGATGTTGTGGCTAATGAGAAGAATATTAATATTAATACTCTTATTATACTAAAAAAGATATATGATAAATATGAGAAAGACGAGATACTGACAGTTCTTGTAACCCAGATGGTAAGAATGGGCATGACAGGAGAAAACTGCTTTGAGATATATGAAAAAGGGGTATTAAGAGGCCTGAAAATAACAAGATTATATGAGTTTTATATTGCCAGTATGCCTAAAGAGACAGACAGGCAGCTGCCAAAGATAGTGTTGATGTATTTTGCATATGACAATACTCTTATAGATGAAGATAAAGCATTTTTATATGCAAATGTGGTGACGGGCAGAGATTCGTACTATAAGAATATCTATGAAGGTTATGAAAGAAATATAGAGATATATGTGTATGAACAGCTTAAAGCCGGCAATATCAGTGACAATCTTGTTGTATTATACAAGGTACTTCTTAAGACACAGCTTGTGTGTGATGACACAGGCACATTTGTAAGTAAAATGCCATATATGTACAGAATGCAGTGCTTTAGTGATGTGGTAAGATATGTACATGTCAGATATCCGCAGTTTACAGAAGAAACAGTATATGAGCTTTCAGGGGAAACAGCATATATATGTATGTATGGAAGTGACTGCGAGATTACATTTGAATGTATTGACGGACAGATTAGAAAAGATACAATTGATTATGATATAGAAAAAGTGTTTGATATACAGCAGTATGCAGAGGTGTTTGAGGCTGCAGGTGATTATGGAAAGAACAATTCCAGAATAATTATGAGCAGAATCTGTGAAATGAGAAAGAATTCACAGTATACACAAGAAACACTTAAGCTGTACAAAACAATAAAAAAGGAACAGGGTATCAGTGAACAGTATAAACAGCAGGTTAATGCCTGGATGATTGATTATTACTATCATTATTATGAAGAAGATGATTTCTGGCATGAATACAATTATGTTGATACAGATAATCTGACGAAGAAGGATGCGGGAAAGCTGATAGAGATACTTATAGATTCATCAATGTATTCACAGGCATATGAGATAGCCGGTATATACGGCTGCTGTATGGCAAAAGCGGCAAAACTTCTTAAAATGACTGACTATATTCTTACAAATGTATCAGACGGACATAGTCAGATTATTGATGAGATTACTCAATATATATTCAGACACAACATTTATAATGAACCTGTTCTTTCTTATATGTGCGAATACTATAATGGGACTAATGATGAAATGTATGCTGTGTGGAAGTCAGCAGTTAATTATAATGTAAATGTATTGCATATGTCAGAAAGGATTCTTGCCCAGATGATGTATACAGGTGTGCATACTGGAAGATTTACAGAGGTGTTTGCTGATTATTATAGTAAGATTCCTGATATGCTTATAGTAAAGGCATATTTATCTTATAATTCACAATTCTATCTTCTCAGGCAGAAGAAGGCTAATGATATAGTATTCAGAGTTATAGAGGAGTGTATGGGGGATGGATATGGATTGCCAGAGTGTTGTTATGTAGCATGGCTTAAGAATCTGTCAAGAAACCCTGTTGCGTTAAGAGAAGATACATCTGAAAAAGAACTTGCACAATCAGTTCTTAATGAATTATGTGAACATGACAGAATATATGGATTTTTCAAAAAATTCAAAGGAATACTGGATTTACCATACAATATGCAGGGACTTACTATTGTTGAATACATAGCAGATCCAGATGATAAAGTATCTTTGACATATAGTATTAATGGGGCTGACAGGCTGGTGCAGGTTATGAAGTCTAACGAATGGGGAATATTTACATGCAGGTTTAATCTGTTTTATGGGGATTCATTAGAATATACATTTATAGTTAATGACAGCAATGAACAGGCATCTACAGAGCCGGTAGTCTGCGAATATAAGGATATTCCATCAGAGAACACAGATGGAAGGATTGACATGCTTAATGATTGTCTTGCAAGCAGACAGCAGCATGACCTTACAACATTAAGAAAGCTCATGTATAGTTACTGTGTTGAGGAATACGTTACAAGAGAAATGTTTACAATTGTCAAATGAGGATAGCAGATATGGAGCAGTGTAAAGGACTTATAGCAGGAATAGATATAGGATATAGTAAAATTCAGGCAAGTGTATATTCATATAATTCACGGAATGTGCAGACGGTAAAACTGACAGAGGATTCAAAGGAAAAGACCAGTCTTGCAAATGTTGTCGCTGAATGTATGCGAGCAACAGGTACATCACAGATTCAAAGCATATGTGTAACCATTCCCGATTATCATTCTGATGAAATATCTGCTGTCAGGGATACTCTTAAAAAATGTGGTGTATCAGATGGCAGAGGGCAGGTATTAAGCAGAGTTGAAAGCTTTGCATATTATGCGTACAGACAGAAAAGTGAACTTCATGCTGCTGGTGTGGCACTGTTTGACTACACAAGTGAAGGAATAAGGTGTGATTATCTTGCAGTCAGGAAGAATGACAATAGTAACTATCTGCTTCAGGAACATACAGGATACACATCTGATATATTAAAAAAAGCTGTGATAAGCAAAGAACTTGGACTGGCTGAGAATGAGTTGTGTACATTTGCAGAAGAGTATTTTTCTAAAAGACATGTTTCGGCGGCATATCTTACAGGTGAAGGTTTTGATGTTGAAAAGCTTCCTGAAAGATTTGCAAAGCTTATGGTTACGAGAAGAAAAGCATTTGTCGGACAGAATCTTTTTGCAAAGGGTGCATGCTTTGCAGCAATGGAGATATTGAAGCCGGAAGTGTTTAAGAATGTCATAATGCTTCTTGATAATCATGTGAAATGTGGTATAGAAATAGATATTTCGTCATATGAAAAGCCAATGAGATTCAGGCTGGTAAGACCGGGAAGTAACTGGTATACTGCCGGACGGACTGTGGAATGTATACTTGAGGATATGAGAAGCATTACATTTAAAATAATAACACCTGAGAATAAATATTATGATGAAGTTGTTGATATAAGTGAAATTCCATTCAGGGAAGGGAAAACAACAAGAGTATCTGTGAGCGTAAGCTTTGCAGATTCTGACAGGTGTAATATTACAATAAAAGATCTTGGATTTGGCGAGTTTGTCAAAAGTTCAGGAAAAGTTATAAGCAAAGAACTTGTATTAAGAAGCTGAGAATGTGGAAAACATCAGGAAACGGAGAAATACAATGGGGAAAATAATACTGTGCAGAGGAAAGAAGGCAGATACGCCACTGACTGTTTTACAGACAGGTGTGAAGTTATATACAGCAGAAGAACTCTGTTATTATATTTATAATAATATATATCTGATTGGACAGGATTTTATAGATGATAATCTTATCAGTTTTCTTGATGAAACCGGAGAAAAAGAGCTGGCAGAAAGAGTAAGGAAGCTGAAAGAAACAGGAGGTTCATTAGCACAGATATTTGTAATAATACTCAAGACAATAGATTATTATTCTGTTGCAGAGATTGAGCAGTTAAAAGAGATTCTTAATACTCTTGGAAAGCAGAGCGTATGCGAAAGGCTTAAAGCAAGAGGAGATGGATATCTCAATGCTGGATATTATTTTGCTGCGGTCAGATGTTACGAGTCAATTATAAAAGATTACAAGGGAAAAGATTTGTTGGCAGCTGATTATGCAAAAGTTTATCATAACCTGGGAACTGCCTATGCAAGAATGTTTATGTATGATAAAGCAGTGATATATTATGATGAGGCATATAGGACGGGTCAGCATGAGGAATCAAAAAAATGCAGTATAGCAGCTTTAATTATGGCAAAGAAGGATAAAGAACCTGTTAATGTTGATGTGGATGAAGATGAATATGTTGTCCAGAAGGAATTGGAAACTTTAATGGATAATGCCAGATATAGTGATGAATATAGGGAACTTGAAGATATTGCCAGATTAAAAGCAGATGGCAATCTGGCACAGTACAACAGGGCGGTAGATGAAAGACTTGACAGGTGGAGAACGGCATACATTAAATATAGCAAAACATTTTAAAGAATTGTGGTGGATATATGGGAATATTTAAAAAAGCTGAAAAAGAAACGATATATGATGATTATGATGATGAATCGTACAGAGATGAGGAACTGCTAGAAGAGGCAGAGAAGGAAAAAACTGCCAATAAAATGTTTAATATATTGAATATATATGAAACGTTTGATAAGAAGAATAAGAAAAAACATGAAGACCGCAAGAGCGGAGAACTTGATGAGAAAACAAAGGAAAAACAGCAGCAGGCCAAGATAGAAGAAGAAAAATATGATCATCTGCTAAACAGTATGCAGGCACAGACGCTTATCAAGGCAGTTGAGAAATATGGAAAGGATGAGGAAGACCGCAAAGAGATTGATGCTATACCTATTGAGCTTCCAAAGGAAAAATCCGAACTTGATAAAATTGCAGAATATGCGATGAGCAGGAATATAGACAGTGTCAATATAAAGGATTTCAGTACACATGATATTGAGGTTTATGTAAGAGAACAGTGTGATATCATGGAAGAAGCAGCGACACATGTAGAAAATGCTAAAGCTGAGTATGAGGCTGTTACTGAAGAATATAATGATATACAGATTATGGAAGAAGCTCCCACACAGATACGTGATAAAATATTGAGCTGTGCAGAGACCATAGACAACATGATGGTTGACAGGCGTATTCTTAAAAGTACAGAACATAAGCTGTCAAATGCGGCATACAGGCGCATGGAAGCTGTGGAAAATGAAATGCCAGGTGGAATAAAGCTTTTGAAAGCATCCGAAGATTATTATGATACTGTTAAGAGAGATTTAAGGATACTTGAGGCAGAACAGCTTAATCTTAGAACAGATGCGGACGTTCTTGTTACAAGACAGATTAAGATAAGAAGGCTTGCGAAAACAGCAATCTTTGCGCTTGCGGCAGTGTTTGCAGTATTTCTTATATCGATGACACTTGTTCAAAATGACAGTGATACGGCACTTTTTATAGGAATATCTTTATTTGCAGCAATTCTTGCAGTTGGAATGTTTGCTTTATTAAAGGTTACTGAAAGAAATGTGATTATAACCGAAATAAAACTTAATAAAGCTACAGCACTGCTTAACAAAGTAAAGATTAAGTTCATTAATGCAGCAAATACGCTGGATTATGAATATACAAAGTTCGGAGTTAAAAGTTCATATGAACTTGATAAGAAATACAGACTGTACGAGGAGATGAAAAAAGAGCAGATTAGAATGCTTGATATGACATCATCACTTAATTCTGCTGAAAATGAGCTTGAGAACATGCTTAAGAATTTAGGACTTTACAGTCCACATATATGGCTTGGAAGAGTGAGGGCAATCATTAATCCTAAGGAAATGGTTGAAGTGCGGCATGAAATAAATACTCGCCGTTATAAATTAAGGCAGCAGATAGAGTACAATGAAAAACGTATTGATGAAGCAAAGGAAAATATTAAAAAGATAACGCTTTCAAATCCGGCACACAGCGATGGTGCAATGCGCGTAATTGAAATGTATGAGAAGCGACATTCACGGGTTGCAAAATAAAATTGATATGTTACAATAAACAGTGGCTTTTTACGCATATGAATGATAAAAAGCGAAAGAAGTATGGAGGCTATAAGGATGAAAGAAAGACTTGAAGCAATTAGAGAAAGAGCTTTAGCACAGATTAATGAAACTGATTCGCTTGATAAACTGAATGATATCAGAGTCGCTTTCCTTGGAAAGAAGGGTGAACTTACAGAAGTACTTAAAGGTATGAAGGAAGTTGCACCAGAAGACAGACCTAAGGTTGGTCAGATTGTTAATGAGACAAGACAGGCAATTGAAGAAGTATTAGATAAGGCTAAGACAGAATTAGCTGCCAAGAAGAGAGAACTTCAGTTAAAGAGTGAAGTAATAGATGTTACTCTTCCATCTAAGAGGGATGAGTTAGGACATAAGCATCCTAATACACTTGCATTAGAAGAAATCCAGAAGATATTCATCGGAATGGGTTATGAAGTAGTTGATGGACCAGAAGTTGAGTATGATTACTACAACTTTGAGGCACTTAACATACCAGCTAACCACCCGGCTAAGGATGAACAGGATACATTCTACATTAATGATAAGATAGTACTCCGTACACAGACTTCCCCTGTTCAGGCAAGAGTTATGGAGAAGGGCAAGCTCCCTATCAGAATGATTTCTCCAGGACGTGTATACAGAGCAGATGAAGTTGATGCTACACATTCACCATGCTTCCATCAGGTAGAAGGTCTTGTAATTGATAAGGGAATCACATTTGCAGACCTTAAGGGAACTTTAGCAGAATTCGCTAAGGAGCTTTTCGGACCTGATACTAAAGTTAAATTCAGACCACATCATTTCCCATTCACTGAGCCTAGTGCCGAGATGGATGTAAGCTGTTTCAAATGTGGTGGTAAAGGATGCCGTTTCTGTAAGGGCGAGGGATGGATTGAAATCCTCGGCTGTGGAATGGTTCACCCACATGTATTCGAGCTTTGTGGAATTGATAAGGAAGAATATACAGGATTTGCCTTTGGTGTAGGACTTGAGAGAGTTGCTCTTCTTAAGTACGAAATCGATGACATGAGACTTCTTTATGAGAACGATATCAGATTTATAAAGCAGTTCTAAATCGATTCATATAGTGGTCTAACGACTGGAATAAGATAAAGTATATTTAAGGAGAATGACGATATGAATACATCATTAAATTGGATAAAAGCAATGGTTCCAGGTCTTGAGTGTACAGATCAGGAATTCAGAGATGCTATGACACTTTCAGGAACTAAGGTGGAGTGTTTTAATGCATTTGACAAGAACCTTGATAAAATCGTAGTTGGACAGATTCTCTCAGTTGAGAGACATCCTGATGCAGACAAGCTTGTAATATGTCAGGTTAATGTTGGCAGCGAGAATGTCCAGATTGTAACAGGTGCACCTAATATTGAAGTTGGTTCAAGTGGACAGAAGGTTCCTGTAGTATTAGACGGAGGTAAAGTTGCCGGAGGACATGACGGCGGCGCACTTCCAGAAGACGGAATTAAGATTAAGAAGGGCAAGTTAAGAGGCGTGGAGTCATGCGGTATGATGTGCTCTATCGAGGAACTTGGTTCTTCAAGAGAATTCTTCCCGGATGCACCAGAGGAAGGAATATATATATTTGGAGATGATGCTGTTGTTGGTTCAAGTGCGGTAGAGTACTTAGGACTTAATGATACAGTATTTGAATATGAGATAACTAATAACCGTGTAGACTGCTACAGCGTTATCGGTATCGCAAGAGAGGCTGCTGCTACATTCAGAAAGCCTTTCAATCCACCGGTTGTTACTAAGACAGGTAACGATGAGGATGTTAATACAATGGTTTCAGTTGATATTGAAGCTAAAGAACTTTGCTCAAGATATGTTGCAAGAGTTGTTAAGAATATCAGACTTGCTCCATCTCCAAAGTGGATGCAGCAAAGACTTATGACAGCAGGTATCAGACCAATCAACAACATTGTTGATATCACTAACTATGTTATGGAAGAATATGGTCAGCCAATGCATGCATATGACTATGATACTATTGCAGGTCACAAGATTGTTGTAAGAACAGCAACTGATGGCGAAAAGTTCGTAACACTTGACGGACAGGAGAGAACTCTTGACGCACAGACACTTCTTATCTGTGATGGTGAGAAGCCAGTTGGTATCGCAGGTATCATGGGTGGCGAGAATTCAATGATTACTGATGATGTCCAGACAATGCTTTTTGAAGCAGCTACATTTGACGGAACTAACATCAGAAAGACAACTAAGAAGATTGGTTTAAGAACAGACGCTTCTGGTAAATTTGAGAAGGGACTTGATCCAGAGAACGCAATGGAGGCTATCAACAGAGCATGCCAGCTTATTGAAGAGCTTGATGCAGGTGATGTTGTAGGAGGCGTGGTTGATGTATATCCTGACCCTGTAACTAAGAAGAGACTTCCATTTGAGCCGGCTAAATACAATGCTTTACTTGGTACTAATGTATCAGATGAAGATATGCTTTCTTACTTTGAAAGACTTGAAGTTGAATATGATAAAGATGCTAATGAGCTTATTATCCCAACATTTAGACAGGATCTTAACAGAGACGCGGATATGGCAGAGGAAGTTGCAAGATTCTTCGGATATGACAACATTCCTACAACTCTTCCTAAGGGAGAGACAACAATGGGGAAGATTTCATTTGAGCAGAGTATTGAAGATGCAGCTTCTGAGGTTGCCCAGTTTACAGGATTCTCACAGGCTATGACATACTCATTCGAGAGCCCTAAGGTATTCGATAAGTTAAAGCTTCCTGCTGATTCTGTATACAGAAAGACAGTTGTAATCTCTAATCCATTAGGAGAGGATTTCTCGGTTATGAGAACACTTCCAATTCACGGAATGCTTACATCTTTATCTACTAACTATAACAGAAGAAACAAGAATGTTAAGTTATATGAATTGGCTAAGATTTACCTTGCAGCAGATGATGTTAACGAGCTTCCGGACGAAAGAGTTGAATTCACACTAGGAGCTTTCGGCAGCGTTGACTTCTACTCAATGAAGGGTGTTATTGAAGAATTCCTTGAGAAGATTGGAATGAAGAAGAAGCCAACATATGATGCTAAGGCTGGTATTCCATTCTTACATCCAGGCCGTCAGGCTGATGTATATTATGCTGATAAGAAGATTGGTTACATCGGAGAACTTCATCCGGATGTTGCCGATACTTACTCAATCGGTGAGAGAACATATATTGTTGTTATTGATATTCCAACAGTTACAGAAATGGCAAGCTTCGATAAGAAGTTCACAGGAATTGCAAAGTTCCCAGCTGTAACAAGAGATATCAGTATGGTAATGCCTAAGGAACTTCCAGTTGGTGAAGTTGAGAAGATTATTGAAAAGCGCGGCGGCAAGATATTAGAAAGCTACAACCTCTTCGACATCTACGAAGGAAGCCAGATTAAAGAAGGCTTCAAGTCAGTTGCTTACTCAATCGCATTCAGAGCTAAGGACAGGACACTTGAGGATAAGGATATCACACCAGTAATGGAGAAGATATTCAAGGATCTTGAGGCTGACGGAATCGAACTTAGAAAGTAATACAGACCCAGCTGTTGCAGTGGTCGG
>ULPC01013581.1_pt1 | contig 14183 bp, 12 predicted proteins | sample 1953181 | NCBI WGS metagenome assembly ULPC01 (sample SAMEA4835620, study PRJEB28245) | human gut metagenome | biome: gut microbiome; material: fecal sample | place: Denmark | collected 2008
GTTTAGTAACAAACAATAACTTACAGCAAATGAAAATTTTATTGTTAGGAGGCGGTGGCCGCGAGCACGCCTTAGCATGGAAAATCGCTCAGAGCGAGAAGTGTGAGAAACTCTTCATCGCTCCTGGTAATGCCGGTACACAGAATGTCGGCGAGAACGTAGATATCAAGGCAGACGACTTTGAGGCGCTCAAGAACTTCACAGTAGAAAATGGCGTTGATATGGTGGTAGTTGGTCCGGAAGACCCATTGGTAAAGGGTGTTTACGATGACTTCAAGAACGATCCTCGCACCCAGAACATCCCTGTCATCGGTCCATCAAAGGCTGGCGCCGTACTGGAAGGCAGCAAGGATTTCGCCAAGAAGTTCATGAAGCGCCACAACATCCCTACTGCCCAGTATGAGACTTTCGACGGCGAGCACGTAGAGGAAGGCTTGAAATTCCTGGAGACGCTGAAGGCTCCTTATGTATTGAAGGCAGACGGTTTGTGCGCCGGTAAGGGCGTTCTCATCCTCCCTACCTTGGAAGAAGCTAAGAAAGAGTTCAAGGAGATGCTCGGCGGTATGTTCGGCAACGCTTCTGCACGCGTAGTCATCGAGGAATTTCTCAGCGGCATTGAGTGCTCTGTATTCGTATTGACCGACGGCAAGAACTACAAGATTCTGCCTGAGGCTAAGGATTACAAGCGCATCGGCGAGCACGATACCGGTCTGAACACTGGCGGTATGGGTAGCGTTACCCCTGTACCATTCGCTACCAAGGAGTGGATGCAGAAGGTTGACGAGCGCATCATCCGTCCTACCGTAGAGGGACTTGCTGAGGAGAACATCGACTATAAGGGATTCATCTTCTTCGGTCTGATCAACGTTGAAGGCGAGCCTATGGTCATCGAGTACAACTGCCGTATGGGTGATCCAGAGACAGAGAGCGTGATGCTCCGCCTGAAGAGCGACATCGTGGATCTCTTCGAAGGTGTAGCAGCAGGCGACTTGGACAAGCGCAGCATCGAGTTTGATGAGCGTGCAGCAGTCTGCGTGATGCTCGTAAGCGGCGGTTATCCAGAGGCTTACAAGAAGGGTTATCCTATCCAGGGCATCGACGATGTAGAAGGTTCGGTAGTATTCCACTCCGGTACTGCCATGAAGGATGGCCAGGTAGTAACCAACGGTGGTCGTGTCATCTGCGTAAGCAGCTACGGCAAGAACAAGGAAGAAGCCTTGAAGAAGAGCTTTGCTGAGGCACAGAAGATCCAGTTCACCGACAAGTACTTCCGTTCTGATATCGGACAGGACCTTTAGTTTTTTAATGTTGAATTAGATGTTAAGAAAGAAAACTTTTCAAAATAAAGTAGCGGCTAGCCGCTACTCTTTACCAATTACTGCAACCCTTGCCACACTGGTTTGGGTTGCAGTAGGTTTATTGGTATCCAATATCTGGGTAGAATTTGCTTTTACAGCCATGTCTACCCTGCTGATGGTGGAACTGAACAACCGTAATGCCCTCATGCGTACCTACAGCCGAATGGTATCTTGCAGTTTTCTGGCATTACTGACGATGACAGGACTCCACCACCTCTCTTTAAAAAGCAGTATTGTGACGATGTGTTTCATCGCCTTTTATCTCATTATCTGGAATTGCTATCAGGATAAACGCTCAACAGGCTGGACTTTCTACGCCTTTGCCTGCATCGGTCTGGCATCGATGATTTTCGTGCAGATAGGCTATTTCATGCCTATCCTATGGATCATGATGATGGTGTTTACCCTCTCGTTTAGCGTAAAGACATTCTTTGCATCCCTGGTAGGTCTCATCGTGCCCTACTGGTTTGCAGCCGGTTATTTCTTCTATACCGACAACATACAGGGGCTGGCAGATCACTTCTGTGAATTCATCAACTACAGCGAACTCTTTGATTATTCGCAGGTTACCGACCATCAGATTCTGAACCTGAGTTTCGTTACCCTGCTCACCATCATCGGTTCCATCCACTTCATACGCACCAGCTACGGGGATAAGATACGCACCCGCATGATCTACGAAACGTTTATCATGATATCGGTTGCCTGCATCATCTTCATCGTCCTCCAGCCTCAACATATACAGGAACTGGGCGGCATCCTGATTGTGAATACAGCACCGCTTATCGCCCATTTCATCACATTCACCAGAGGTAAGTTTACCAACATCTCCTTCATCCTGCTGCTCATCATGCTGGTACTTATCATGGCTTACAACATACTCGTACCAGAGAGCATATTACTATGAGTTGGATTATAGATTTCTTAATGAGCTGGGGATACTGGGGCATGCTGGTATCAGCCTTCCTTGCCGGCAGCTTCTTTCCCTTCAGCAGCGAGGTGGTCATGTCTGGCTTACAGGCTGCCGGTCTGGAACCTATCCAGCTCGTACTGTATGGAAGCATCGGCAATGTGCTCGGTTCTATGTTCAACTATGGCGTAGGACGGATGGGCAAGCTGGAATGGATTGAGAAATATCTGCATGTAAAGAAAGAGAGTCTTGACAAGGCTCAGCATTTCATGGCCGACAGAGGAGCCTGGATGGGATTCTTCGCCTTCCTGCCCTTGCTGGGAGATGCCATCACCATCGTTTTGGGACTGACGAGAGCCAACATCGTGATTTCTGTCATCAGCATCACCATCGGAAAGGTGTTGAGATATGTACTGCTGGTTTACGGACTGAGTTTCATCTTTTAAACCAACTGCAAAAAAATGATTCATATAAATTGACTGCTTATGAGAAAGTATTTATACCTTATTATATTATGCGTGGTTTTCGCGGGCTGTAAAGGCAGCCAGCAGAAAGGCAACACCGCAGAAAGTAACGGAAAGGAATCTGTCGCCAACAGCGATGGCAAACCTGCTGTTACCGTAACTATCCCTCCCTACAAGTTTTTCGTTGATAAGATTGCCGGAGATAAAGTGGATGTCAACGTGATGGTATCCAACGGCAACAATCCTGAAACTTACGAGCCTTATGCCCAGCAGATGATGGAACTCTCCAGGAGTGCCCTCTATCTGAAAGTGGGAAGCATCGGTTTTGAACAGACCTGGATGAAGAAACTGCAGGACAACGCTCCTGACATGAAGGTGATAGATACCTCTACAGGCATCACGCCCGCCAAGACACCAGGCGGCAATACCGACCCGCATGTATGGATGAGTTGCAAAAACGCCCGCATCATCTCCAGCAACATCTTCAAGGCACTCTGCCAATTGGAACCGGAGAACAAGACTTTCTTCCAGAAAAACTATCAGCAGCTGCTCAGCAGCATCGACAGGCAGGACAGCATCATCAGAAAGAGTTTCAAGGATAATCCGGAGATGGTTCGCAAGTTCGTCATCTATCACCCTATCCTCACTTATTTTGCCCGTGATTACCAGCTGGAGCAGCTTGCCATTGAGGAAGAAGGCAGGGAGCCTAGTGCTGCCCAGCTGAAGAGCCTCATCGAGAGAGCCAGAAAAGAAAAGATCAAGTTCTGCCTCATACAAGCAGAGTTTGCCAACCGCAACACCACAACCTTCATCAACGAGAGCCACACCAAGCCAATGAATATCAACCCATTGCAAGGCGATTGGAACTGGGCGATGCAGGAAGCTGCAGCAGCGGTACAGGGCAAGAAAATCGTTGTTGGGAAGTAAGCTCCAGACGCCCTGAAAGGGCAGAAGCTCCTAGCCCAGGGCAACACCCTGGGTATAATAGCAGTTAACAAGGCGCCCTGTAAGGGCAAAAGCTTTGTTAAAACAACAACTAATCATAAAGTTCAATGTTCAAAGTTCAAAGTTCAAAGTTAATAGAGATAGAGCATCTTTCGGCTGGTTACGAGGGCAAGGAGGTGCTCCACGATATCAACCTCACCGTCTACATAGACGATTATCTTGGCATCATCGGTCCCAACGGTGGTGGCAAGACAACCCTCATGCGCCTCATCCTAGGACTGATGAAACCCACAGACGGCAGCATCCGCTTTTATAAAGACGGGGAGGAAGTAAGGGAAATCAGTATGGGATATCTGCCCCAATACAATCATCTCGACAAACAGTTCCCTATCTCCGTTTATGAAGTGGTACTCTCAGGACTCAGCAAGACCAAAAGTCTCTTTTCGAGATACACCCAGGCACAGCACCAGCAGGTTCTCGACTGTCTGGAACAGATGCAGCTCACGGAGTTGAAAGACCGCCATATCGCAGCCTTGAGCGGCGGACAACTGCAGCGAGTACTCCTCGCCCGCGCCATTGTTTCGAAACCCGATGTGGTAATCCTCGATGAGCCCAACACCTACATCGACCGCCGTTTCCAGAAGCAGATGTACGAGATGCTGGAACAGATCAACCGGGAGTGCGCCATTATCATCGTAAGCCATGATGTAGCCGAAGTGCTCAATAACGTAAAGCACATCGCCTGCGTAAATCATCATCTCCACTACCACGATACGGCAGATATGCCGAGAGAGAAACTGGAAGAGCATTTCTTAAATGTATAGGCTTATTATATAATAATGCCTAAAAAACAGGTGCAAAAATCCATATTATCTCATCTTTTTATTATCTTTGCAACTGGAATGTGCCTTCCTTGAAAGGCACGGAGAAAGCATTCAGAAACAGAGAAAGCATTCAGAAAGAAATATAATACATTAAAGTTTAAACAATAATGAAACAGTACAGATTAGTGGACAATATCTTCGGATGGGTCGCATTCATCATTGCGGCGTTCACTTATTGTTCCACAATTGAACCGACAGCCAGTTTCTGGGACTGTCCTGAGTTTATTACGACTGCTTACAAGCAGGAGATCGGTCACCCACCTGGGGCACCATTCTTCATGCTTTTAGGCAATTTCTTCACACATTTCGCCAGCGACACTACCCAGGTAGCCAAGATGGTGAACACGATGAGCGCCCTGCTGAGCGCCGTCTGTATCATGTTCCTCTTCTGGACCATCACCCACCTGGCTCGCCGTCTCGTTATCAGCGACTGGAAAGAACTGACTACCAGCAAGCTGATTGCCATCGAGGCATCCGGTATGGTAGGCGCACTCATCTACACCTTCAGCGATACCTTCTGGTTCTCAGCTGTCGAGGGTGAGGTTTATGCGTTCTCTTCTGCCTTTACCGCTGTGGTATTCTGGCTCATTCTGAAGTGGGAAGACCATGCTGACGAGCCTCATAGCGACCGTTGGCTTGTACTCATCGCCTATATGACCGGTTTGAGTATCGGTGTCCACCTGCTCAACCTGCTCTGTATCCCAGCCATCGTATTGGTTTATTACTACAAGAAGGTGCCACATGCCAACCTCAAGGGCTCGCTCCTGGCGCTGTTCCTTTCATTCCTCGTAGTGGTAGCCGTACTGTATGGTGTGGTTCCAGGTATCATCACCGTAGGCGGCTGGTTCGAGCTGTTCTTTGTCAACACCCTCGGCTGTCCGTTCAATACCGGTGAAATCGTATACATCATCTGTCTTGTAGCCTCTGTCATCTGGGGCATCTACGAGACCTGTAATGCATCAGAGAAGAACGAGAAGAAGCAGAATATCGCCTTCGTTCTCGGCTTCGGCATGCTCGGCATCCCATTCTACGGATATGGCTGGACAGCTGCCATTACCGGCATCATCGTGCTGGTTATTCTCTGGTTCGTACTCGGCTACAAGCGCAAGCAGGAGGTAGTAACAGGCGTTGACGAATCTACTGGCATCGCCAAGAAGAAGATGCAGCTCCTGCCGCTCATCTCAGCACGCGTCAAGAACACAGCCTTGCTCTGCATGCTGATGCTGATGATTGGTTATTCCAGCTACGCACTCATCGTGATCCGTTCTTCTGCCAACCCTCCTATGGACCAGAACTCTCCTGAGGACATCTTTACCCTGGGAAGTTATCTGAGCCGCGACCAGTATGGCGACCGCCCTCTCTTCTATGGCCAGGCTTATACATCACAGGTAGCCCTCGAAGTAGACGGCAACATGTGCAAGCCTGTCATGAAGGAAGGCGCACCGGTTTACCAGCGCAAGGAGAAAGCTTCGGCTGATGAGAAGGACTCTTACTTCGTAGTAAGTCACAAGAATAAGTATATCTATGCCCAGAACATGCTCTTCCCTCGTATGTACAGTTCGGCTCATGCCCAGGCATACGAAGACTGGATGGGCGGTGTAGAAGGCACAGAGATTCCTTACGACCGCTGCGGAGAGAGTATGATGGTGAAGATGCCGTCACAGTTTGACAACATCCGCTTCTTCCTCTCTTACCAGTGCAACTTCATGTACTGGCGCTACTTCATGTGGAACTTTGCCGGCCGTCAGAACGACATCCAGGGAAATGGTGAGCCAGAGCACGGAAACTGGATTACCGGTTTCTCATTCATCGATGATTCACTCTATGGCGACCAGAGCAAATTGCCAGACGACCTGAAGGAGAACAAGGGCCACAATGTATTCTACTGCATGCCGCTGATTCTCGGTCTCATCGGACTTTTCTGGCAGGCTTGGTATACCCGCAAGAAGAAGGTAATGAAGAACGGCAAGGAAGAGGAAGTACTCCTCCCTATCGGAATCCAGCAGTTCTGGATTGTATTCTTCCTGTTCTTCATGACAGGTCTTGCCATCGTCATCTACCTGAATCAGACACCTATGCAGCCACGTGAGCGTGACTATGCTTATGCCGGCTCATTCTATGCATACGCTATCTGGTGCGGTCTCGGCGTACTCGCCATCATCGACATTCTGAAGCGCAAGATGAAGCTCAGCGGTACTGCCGTAACAGCCATCGTAGCTGTAGTAACCCTGCTCGTACCAATCCAGATGGCTTCACAGACCTGGGATGATCACGACCGCTCAAACCGTTACACCTGCCGTGACTTCGGTCAGAACTACCTGATGTCACTCCAGGAGAAGGGAAACCCTATCATCTTTACCAATGGTGATAACGATACCTTCCCACTCTGGTACAACCAGGAGGTAGAAGGCGTAGGAACAGATGCCCGCGTATGTAACCTGAGCTACCTGCAGACCGACTGGTATATCGACCAGATGATGCGTCCTGCATACAACTCACCATCTGTGCCAATCACCTGGCCACGTCTCGACTTCTGTTCAGGTACCAACGAATATGTATCTGTTGAACCTGAGGTAAAGAAGCAGATTCTCGACTTCTACAAGCAGGATCCAGAGAATGCCAAGAAGCAGTTTGGTGACGAACCGTTCGAGCTCAAGAACATCCTGAAGAACTGGGTACGCAGCAAGAACCCAGACATGCACTTCATCCCTACAGATACCCTCTATGTCACCATCGACAAGGAGGCTGTAAAGAAGAGCGGTATGATGATGGCATCAGATTCTATTCCAGACAAGATGGTCATCTCGCTTGCCGGCAAGAGCGCACTCTACAAGAACGACCTCATGATGCTCGAAATGTTGGCACAGTGTAACTGGACCCGTCCGCTCTACGTAGCACTCACCGTAGGCGAAGAGAACTATATGAACCTCGGTGACAACTTCGTACAGGAGGGACTTGTGAACCGTATCACTCCGTTCACCACCAACAAGCCAGGTGCCAAGAACTTCGATACAGAGAAGGCTTATCACAACATCATGACCCGATTCAAGTTCGGCAACCTGAAGCAGAAGGGACTCTACATCGACGAGACAACCATGCGTATGTGCTATACCCACCGTCGCCTGCTCGCCCAGACAGCCCTCCAGCTCATCGCCGAAGGCAAGAAGCAGAAGGCTATCAACATCCTGAAGAAGGCTGATACCGAGATTCCTGCCTACAATGTTACGCTCGACTACATGAGCGGTGGTTTGGATATGGCTCGCGGCTGGCTGATGACCGGTCAGAAAGCCAAGGGTAAGGAATATATAGAAGCGGTATGGAAGAATGCTTCACAATACCTCAACTACTATCTCTCGCTGCCAAACGACCGTTTCCTCCAGGCAGAGCACGACTGCATCCGTCAGATTATGATTATGCAGAGCATCTGCGAGGCTGCCGGAATGGTGAGTCCACAGTTGGAGCAGAAGTATGAGAAGCAGCTCAACAACCTCTACCGTCTCTATCATGGCAGAGGTGGCAGAATGCCGGAAGGCAATCAGTAAAAAATAGAAAAAAGTTTGGTGTCGCGAAACACGACACCAAACTTTTCATTATTCATATAAACCTGTTTTATCCATGTTCATAGAGCAACCAGCCAAATGGCTCAGATGGTTATACCCAAAAGCCATCTGGAGAATGGACAAGAAAGACCATTCTGTCTATCTAACATTTGATGACGGTCCGATTCCAGAGTCAACTCCATTCATCTTAGAGACCCTGAGAAAGTACAATATCAAGGCTACTTTCTTTATGGTAGGCGAGAATGTATTGCGCCATCATGACCTCTACAACCAGATTGTGGCAGAGGGTCATCAGGTAGGCAACCATACATTCAACCATATCGGTGCCTTCAAGCACCGTGTCATCTCCTACGTGCTCAACACCAATAAGGCGAACGATATCATCCATGCCCATCTCTTCCGTCCACCTCACGGCTGGATGCGACCAAGTGAGTATTGGTGGCTGCACCGCACTTACAAGGTCATCATGTGGGACGTGGTGACGCGCGACTATTCCAAATGGATGACGGCAGAAGATGTGGTGAACAATGTGAAGCGATATGCCCGCAATGGCAGCATCATCACCTTCCACGACTCGCTGAAGAGCATTGAAAAGCTGAAGACAGCGCTCCCTCAGGCCATAGAATGGCTCATGGAACAGGGGTATGAATTTAAGACTTTTGAATAAGAAGCTGTCATTCCCAAACAGGAACAGCCCAATAAACACAGACAAGAAATGAGCAAAAGAATCAACAGTTATCAGGCAGTAGCTGCATTTGTAAGAGGTTTCTTCGAAGCTTACGCACGTGGCATCATCGATGCTACCATCGAAGGCAATGACTTCAGCAAGAAGAACGACCCGAAACAGATCAAGCAGATGATGCTGGAGCACTATGGCGAGGTAAACCAATACTTCTTCGACATCATGTTCTCTACCCTCGTACGCCTTAACTACAAGACTGCCGAGGAAGCCAACGAGCGCATGAAGAAGAATTTTGACAGCATGAAACAGGCTGACCCGACCTTTGAGCCAACCATGCTCGACTACTTGCGCATAGCCTGCAAATCGAACCAGCTTTACAAGGCGATGGAGTCAGAATACAAGCGCAACTTCACCTGGCTTCTTCAAGGCAAGTTTACCACTCTTGAAGAGCATGTACGCGATTATACCCACGGCATTCTCATCAGTCTCGCCGACGAGCCGATGGCAATCCATCTCCTGGTCCGCATCATCGTGAAGGCATACGCCGCAGGCTTGAAGTGTGGCAGCAAGGAGGGCGAACAGCACCAGCTCCACATGCCTACCCTTCACGGCATGTTGCTGAACAATGTCAACATCCTGCTCAACGAGACTCCGCTCAAGAGCAGCACCGAAGATCCTGTTGCCCTCTTCAAGGAGGCATGCAAGAATGAAGAAGAAAACATCAACGTTCTTTTCAACACATTAAACGATGCGATGAAAGAACTGGCAGAAGAATAAGAGAAAAGCATCATTGATGACGAGCACAGCACCAGATTCGAGAACCTTCTCTATCGTACCCTGTCAAGTGACTTGATTACAGAATCCAAGGATGCCGTCTTACTCAACAAAACGACAGAGGAAGTATTACATAATTTCGTTCTTGCCTAATGGAAATAGTAATCAGCGATACCAATATATTCAGGTAGTAAACTCATCAGCATAGCCCATTGATTGGGCTATGCCAATAAGTATATTTCAGTTCAGCCAATTCTCTGGATATAAGCTGTAAACTATTAACTTTAAACTTCACTCTCCCGGCGGTCCCATCCCGCACAACCATGGCGAAGATCGCTTTGGTCCGCCAACCTTAGAGCGTAGCAGTTCTGAGCACCGGAGGGCGGTAATCACAGCCGTGTCGCCTTGATATATACCACTGAGTGATAAAGACATACAAAGAAGATACGGCTGAGATTTTTTTACTGATGTATGTTATGATACTCTTCGTCACTCACTTCTTCTAGCCATTCGTTACTGCCCTTGTCCGATGTCTTCACATGGGTCGCAATATGCTGAAACCAGGACTCACGCTGCGCTCCATGCCAGTGCTTTACTCCCTCTGGTATATCTATTATATCACCTGGTTGCAACGGAATGGCAGGTTTGCCCCATTCCTGATACCAACCCTTGCCGCTGACGCAGATGAGGATTTGGTGTGCGCCGTGGTGGATGTGCCAGTTGTTGCGACATCCTGGTTCGAAGGTCACATTGCTGTAGCTCTGCACGGACTGCTCTTCGGCAGAGAGATTCTTGGGCTTTATCGGTGCAAGATAACTGTTGCCCGTGAAATATTGGGCAAAATGGGTGTTAGGACTGCCCTTAGGCCAGTCGCCATGGCAAACATCTGCGGCATTGTCAGATTGAGAAAGACCATTCTCTGAAAGATAGTTGCACAACTGCTCAACTTGCTCAGCTGTATTGCCCATAGCCACAGCACCCCGTTTATGGGATGCAAGCTGTGCATCCACGCCCTTCATGCCCGAAAGGGCAGCTACGGTCACAATCTCGCGGTCGGCTTCAGATAGTTGGTCGCCTGCGAAGATGTCACCAAACAGATGGCTCTTCAGGTAATAGTCTTCTTGAGGACAGAAATCATACTTGTATTCCCGTCCACCCACAAGACGTGACTGTACTTCTGTGCCTCTTTTCAAAGCTTCAGAAGCATCATTCCACAGTGCAGGTTTCGTCCACGGCTTTCCCTCATTGTCACATATACCTTTATGCTTGCGGTCATCAAGCACATTTTTCAACCGATTAAGTGCATTGAGCGAACGGGGGAAGCCTGTGTAGGCATAGAGTTGTGAGAAAGCCTCCTTCAGTTCGTTTACAGAAACTCCATTATCAAGAGCTTTGCTCAAAGCTGCATCAAGCCTGACCATGTCGTCTTGTGCTTCAAGGCTGGCACATTCCGCCAAAGAAAGTTGGCGTTGGGTTAATATATTTTTTTTCATAATGTCGCTTGTTTGAGCATAGGCACTCGTTATGGTGAGTGCCCATACAAGTGTGAGAATATACTTTATCATAGATTAGACTTATAGAAGTTTGTAATTTCGCTCCATGGGATGAAATTTCCTTCACCACCATCATAGAGGTCACAATGTGTGGCATCGGGTACAATGAGCATACGCTTATTGTCTGCATACTTGCCACTTGTCAGTTTCTGATAAGCCTCCTCACCAAAATATCGGCTGTGAGCCTTCTCGCCATGCACGAAGAGCACTGGTGTGCGCACTTCTGGCGCAGCTATCCATAGATTCTGGTTGAGGCGCATCAGCTGGTTGGTGATGTTCCATCCCATATTGGAGTTGAGCGAACGTGGATGATAGCCTCTGTTCGGCGATTTGTAGTAAGCTACATACTGTTTCAGAAACTCGGGTGCATCAGCGGCAGTCGTATCGGGAAGTCCGCCCTGCGGCAGAATCTCTCCCTTACGGAATTCTTCTGTTCGCAGTTTGGCCAATCTTTGTTTCAATGCGAATCTGCCATTCTCGTCCATTGTGTCGAAATATCCCTGTTGTGTCACGCGGGTGAGATTATATAAGGTGACGCTCACCGTAGCTTTTATGCGAGGGTCGAGAGCCGCAGCGTTGAGGGCTATACCTCCCCATCCGCAGATGCCAAGTATACCAATGCGCTCGGCATCAACATCATCTCGGCACGATAGATAATCCTCTGCAGTGCAGAAGTCCTCGGTGTTGATATCCATGGAAGAGGAATAACGTGGCTCGCCGCCGCTTTCTCCCGTAAAAGAAGGGTCGAAGGCAATGGTCAGGAAGCCGTCCTCTGCCAGATGTTGTGCATAGAGTCCGCTTGCCTGTTCCTTCACTGCGCCGAATGGTCCGCTGACGGCAATGGCCGTCATTTTTCCATTCGTCTCTTTCGGTATGTAAAGGTCGGCTGCAAGCGTGATGCCGAACCTATTGCTGAACGTCACTTTCTCATGACGTACCTTGTCACTCTTTGGGAATGTCTTGTCCCATTCGTTTACTAACGGCAGTGAATTCTGTTTAGCTGCCTTGTTATACACTCCTTGTGCATTCGTTGTTAATGTAGTCATAGCTAACATAATCATTGATAACAAATACTTCATAATATATATCTTTAGAATCCAATAGTCACTCCGCCCATGGCATTCATATGATTGTCGTTTACCGAAATTTTACGATTTCTTGGTAAAAGCCAATGTGAGGAGTTTCCAAGCTTCTCCTTCTTTTATATAGACTTCACATACAAAGAATGGGAATGAGACCTCATGACCTCCTACCTCGCTCGTCAACTGTAGTTCGCTATATACTACGGCAGTGTTTCCACTGATACGCGACTCCACACTATGTATATCAGTATGTTTGTACCAGATGGAACCTTTTTCTATTGTCATAAGTTCCGCCGTGCGTCCCCATGCTCCACCCATGTGTACGAACATGGCATCCTTGTGAAATAGTCGGGCGAGTTCCGTGACGTTCTTCTCTGCCATCCACTCCCATTTTTTTGCAGAGAGGGCTGTAAGTTCTGCCTCTTCACGCTCTTGCGCATCCATCACTGGCATATTGGCGAAAACCTTTGCCTGCTCGTATGTAGTATTGAAGAAACGCTGTTCTTTATTCAGTTTTCTTATCTGCTTCATATCCTTTGCCGTGAGGGCGAACGGTTTTCCGCCAACTTCACCTTGTGCAGCTGCGATGTTCTCGTGGATATAATCGGGATTGGTGGCTCCGGGAATGGTCAGCAGTCCTTCCTGTATCTCCCATCGGAGGATCACTTGTGCAGGACTTACATTATGTGCCTTGGCAATCTTCACGATGACAGGGTCTTTGAGCAATGCGCCTTGACTCATGGCACCACCAAGAGGAAACCAGCACTCCACCTTCATGCCGTATTTCTTAGCCAACTTGCGTTTCTCAATGCGCTGCGCATAAGGGTGGCATTCCATCTGCATGATAACTGGCTTTATCTCAGTGGAATCCATACACCACTGAAACCACTTCTCAGCTCCAGGCACCTCAAAGTTGCTGAGACCAAGAGTGCGCACCTTGCCTTGCTTCACAGCCAACTCCAAGTTATGCCATGCCGTCTTGATGTCTCCCACTGGTTGATGCGGATATACGAGGTCAACATAGTCGAGGTTAAGTCGGCGAAGCATACGGTCGATAGCAGTAGGGTCGGAATATTCCGACGGCCATATCTTGCTCGTCACCCAAATATCCTCGCGCTTGCAACCACCTTCTGCAATAAATTCATTTACGGCATCGCCAACGCCACGTTCGTCCATATAGGCATGAGCCGTGTCGATATGTCTATATCCTGCACGCAAAGCCGTAAGTACAGCTTCCTTGCAAACCTCATTTGAAGGCACTGCAAATGTTCCGATACCAAACTGTGGCATCTCAACTCCATTACTCAGTCGGACCATCGGTCCCTGTGCGTAGGCTGTCATCATCCCGATGCAGCCTACCATTGTCATAATAATCTTCTTCATTTCAACCTACCTTTTAATGTTTTAGCCTCGCTTTTGCTGGTAGCCATGCCCTCGTAGGAGAAACCATACATACCAGCAAATCGGCTCATACTGTATTCGCCATCATCTATCATCATCTTTGTAGGGGCGGCACCCTGATATACGAAGAACAGGCGTTTGCCCTTGAACTCCCCATCTGGCACATAGCCATAGAAACGTTCCATCAGCGTGCGCACCGAGGCGCAGATGTTGTGCCAATAAACTGGCGAACCCATCACGACTATATCTGCCTCCTTCATTTTGGCTATTACCTCGTCAAGCTGATCTCCCTCAAGCTTCTGACCATAGAAGTTGAGGCGATAGTCGTTGAGATTAATCGTTTCATACTTTCTGCCTTCAAGCAGCACCTTTGCCAAAGCGGCGGTATTGCCGTCACGGTTTGGGCTTCCGTTGATAAAGAGAATCTTTTCCATTTCTACTTCATTGTTATTAGAGTCACTTTTTTTTGTACCTGCCGAGCAGTTGACGAAAGCCAGCATGCCCAGCATAAAAATTAATATTTTCTTCATTGTTTTCATAACAATAGTTCGTTAATAATTCAATAATGTG
>ULPC01003807.1_pt1 | contig 13886 bp, 10 predicted proteins | sample 1953181 | NCBI WGS metagenome assembly ULPC01 (sample SAMEA4835620, study PRJEB28245) | human gut metagenome | biome: gut microbiome; material: fecal sample | place: Denmark | collected 2008
TTACGCGGTGCAGACCCGTAACGAGGATTCTATTTCTATCGAATGTTGCTATAAGGCGGACAACGGACAGTTCACTCAGGAGACCTACGATTCCCTGATCAGGCTGCTGAGTTGGCTGATCGATGCCTATGAACTGGAACCGGAGGATATTCTCCGCCACTATGACTGCGGTGGAAAAAAATGTCCCATATACTATACAGAGCATGAAGATGCCTGGGAGCAGTTAAAAGAGGATGTCAAAAATCTATAGAGAATTACGTGATCACAAGACACGAAGAGAGGAACTTTTTCCAAAAGGAAAGGTTCCTTTTAGTTTATCTTGTTTTAAGAATACAAGTTTGTTAGAATAGACGCATACGGAATACGATTTCCTTTTCAAAGGGAAAAGTGTTGCAGACAAGGCCCTAAGGGGCAGAAATGAGGAGTATCATGAATATTTTATCACCTTCAATTCTTTCGGCGGATTTCTGGAAGCTGGGAGAGGATATCAAAGCTGTGGAAGGAGCCGGTGTGCCCTGGCTGCATGTAGACGTGATGGACGGACTGTTTGTGCCTTCAATCTCTTACGGAATGCCTGTCTTGAAGGCAGTGAGACCCCACACAGACATGTTCCTGGATGTGCATCTGATGATCGAGAAGCCGGAGCGCTATGTGGAAGAGTTCGCTGCCTGCGGTGCGGATCTGGTGAATTTTCATCTGGAAGCCACAGAAGATGTGAAGGGATGCATTGATAAAATACGTGCCACCGGCAAAAAGGTTGGCATCACCATCAAACCCGCCACCCCGGCAGAGGCTGTGGAACCTTATCTGGAACTGGTGGATATGGTACTGGTGATGACCGTAGAACCCGGTTTCGGCGGACAGAAGCTGATCCCGGAATGCCTGAATAAGGTAGCGGTGATCCGTAAAATGATCACGGACAGAGGACTTGCTACCGATCTGGAAGTAGACGGCGGTATTCATCTGGACAACGTAGTGCAGGCATTGGAGAAGGGAGCCAATGTTATCGTGGCAGGCTCTGCTGTATTCAAGGATGACATCGCGGCCAATGTGAAGGCTTTTCTTGCGAAGATGCAGTAACATAGCCATAGGCGGGAATGAGGTAGGGAACGTCTTACGGAAGGCGCAGACTGCCGACAGACGGTGACGGAAGGACAGACAGACGTCTGCGGAATGGAGAGTAATATGGAGTTACAGATACTACACGCAATACAGGGAATTCATCAGGAATGGCTGACAGAGATCTTACGTTTTTTTACCACGATCGGTGAAAGCGGTTTGGTATGGATCGTTATTGCAATCGTCCTGACATGTATACCGAAGACCAGAAAATGTGGTCTGACGATGATGATCGCAATGGCTATTACTTATCTGGTGGGAAATTTGTTCTTGAAAAATGTGATTGCCAGACCCCGGCCCTGCGCAGTCGACAACAGTGTCATATTGAAGATCCCGTTTCCCTCCGAATATTCTTTTCCTTCGGGACACAGCTCCAATGGATTCGCCGGTGCAGTGACGATCTTCTGCTATTATCGCAGAGCGGGACTCTTAAGTCTGCTCATGGCGGCACTTATTGCATTTTCCAGACTTTACTTCTTCGTTCATTACCCAACGGATATTCTGGGTGGAATCTTATTGGGAACGCTGGATGCACTATTGGCGGTCTGGCTTGTGAGACACTTGGAGAACCGGGCGGATGCGCAGTCTGCATCGAACGCAGATAAATCTGAACACGTGCAGGAAAAATAAAATAACGGGACGAAACCGGGATCAGACGGAAAGGGCAAAAACGGTGATGAATAGCAGAACGTTATGGAATGATAATTGGTATTTTGCCAAAACAGCATTAGGTGTGAACTGGGAAGACAGGCAGATCTGGGAAGCCAAAATGCAGCCGGTGGATCTGCCCCATGACTGGTTGATCTATGATACGAAGAATTTATATGAGGACAGCATCGGCTGGTACCGGAAGAGGTTTGCATATTCCACATGTGACGAACGTGTCATTATACGTTTCGAGGGTGTTTATATGGATTCTACGATCTATGTAAACGGCACAAGGCTGGGCGACTGGAAATATGGCTATTCTACCTTTGACTGGGATATTACGGATGCTTTACATGAGGGAGAGAATGAAATCGTTCTGCGTGTTGTATTTCAGGCGCCCAACAGCAGATGGTATAGCGGTGCAGGAATCTACCGGAATGTGTGGATGATCCGGCTGCCGGAGACACATATTCCTCTGGACGGCATCTACATATCTTCTGTTGAGACGAACAAGGGTTATGACCTGACTATCGACACGGAACTGGAATGGGGAACAGATAGTGGAAATTATGAACTGGAATACTGTCTGCGAGATACTGATAACAGCAAAAGTCCCATAGGAAAAGAAACCTCGGAGCTCTTCCGGGTAAAACAGCCTCTCACCTGTGGACAGAACAAGATATCCATGACGATCCCTGTGGATAATCCGAGGAAATGGGACATTACGGATCCTTACTTATATGATCTGCAGGTATGCCTGTGGAGAGAGCAGGAGACTAACAGCCGGGAACTATGTCAGCAGGAATATTTCCGTATCGGCTTCCGCACCATACAATTTGATCCCGACAGGGGTTTTTTATTAAATGGCAGGAAGATCCGACTGAACGGTACCTGTGACCATCATGACCTCGGAGCACTGGGCGTGGCTTTCCACAAGGAAGCCATGCGCCGTAAGTTTAAACTCATGCGTTCCATGGGCGTCAATGCCCTGCGGACTTCTCACAACATGCCGGCAGTGGAAGTGATGGAACTGGCGGACGAGATGGGATTTCTGGTATTGTCTGAAGCCTTTGACATGTGGGAGATGGCGAAGAATCCATATGATTACGCCAGATTTTTCAAGGATTGGATGGAGAAGGATGTACGCAGCTGGATCCGCAGGGACCGCAATCACCCCTCTGTTATCATGTGGAGCATTGGCAACGAGATCCCGGATACTCATGCGGATGCCCACGGACAGGAGATCACCGAAAGCCTCATTGCCGCGGTTAGAAAGTGGGACTACCGTAATGTGGCACCTGTGACCATCGGTTCGAACTATATGCCATGGGAAAATGCTCAGAAATGTGCAGATATCGTGAAGCTGGCGGGATATAATTATGCAGAAAAATATTATGAAGAGCACCATAAAAAGTATCCGGACTGGATCATTTACGGAAGTGAGACTTCTTCTGTCGTACAGAGCCGCGGCATCTATCATTTCCCGCTGGATCGGGCGACACTGATCGAAGCAGACGAACAGTGCTCCGCTTTGGGCAACAGTACTACCAGCTGGGCAGCCAAAAATACGGAATACTGTATCATTATGGATAGAGATACCCCCTATTCCTGTGGACAGTTCATCTGGACAGCCATTGACTACATCGGTGAACCGACACCTTATCAGACGAAAAACAGCTATTTCGGGCAGATGGATACAGCGGGATTTCCGAAAGATTCCTACTATCTCTTCCGCGCAGAGTGGACAGATGTGAAAAAAGATCCCATGATTCATGTCTACCCTTATTGGGACTTCAATCCGGGACAGCAGGTGGATGTGCGGATCACCAGCAATGCTCCGGAGGTGGAACTGTTCGTAAACGGCGTATCACAGGGAAGGCGGCAGATCGATCATGAAAAGGGAACGGTGTTGCAGCCTTCCTGGAAAGTACCTTATGTGCCCGGCAGTATCTGTGCTGTGGCTTACGATGAGACCGGCAGAGAGATTGCCAGACAGGAGAGACATTCCTTTGGCAACACCGATCATTATGTATTAAAAGCAAACAAAACCACTCTGCGTGCCGATGGCGAAGATATGATCTTCCTGGAGATCGCGGCAGAAGATAAGGACGGTTATCCCGTGGAAAATGCCTCCGATTATGTGAGAGTGACCGTGGAAGGTGCCGGAAGACTGATAGGACTGGATAACGGTGATAGTACTGACTACGATTCCTATAAGGGAACCGTCCGCAAGCTGTTCCAGGGGAAGCTTCTGGCGATGATCGCTGCGAAAACGATCCCCGGAGAGATTCGTGTGACCGTGGAGGACGCATGGACAGCCACGGCGAGCATGACCGATGAAACCGTCACCGGAACGGCCGCGGTAGTAGTCGAGACTCCGGACAATACGGCAGCTGCCGGGCACCGCACAGCGACAGTGACGCTTCATGCTATCGAAGCACCGATCCGTCCCGGTATCTGTGCAACGGAAGAAAACAGAGAATATCCGCCTGCCTTTGTGGAACCCGGATTCGTGCCGGTACGCAAGCTGGAACTGAGCGCAGCCGCAACGACGCTGACACCGGAAAACCCTTCTGTACTGCTGCATACCTGTATTTATCCTATGGAAGCCACTGACCGTAAGCTTCTGTGGAGCATTACGGATGCCACGGGTATTCCCAGCCCGATCGCAAAGCCGGAAGAGCTTCCGGACGGCGAAGGCATCCGTATCACAGGCATCAGTGACGGAAGTTTCCAGGTGAGATGTATGTCCTGCAACGGTACCCCTTCTGTGAAAATGATCTCACAGCTGGAGTTTCAGGTGGAGGGAATGGGACAGACGTTTCGGTCACCTTATGAACCGGTTACTGCTATTTCCTATGACACAAGTTTTGGCGGGGATGTGAGCCGCGGTGTGGAGAACAGTGCCGGAACGGATAAAGCACAGCCTACCGGTCTGGTTTATAGATCCGTAGATTTCGGCGAATTCGGAAGTGATGAGATCACGCTGGCTATTTTTGCGAATGATAATGACCCTCACAGAATTCAAATCTGGGAGGGAGAACCCAGGGAGAATGCATCCGGATTCGGAGAGACGGGAGAACTTGTCGGAGAAGTCACCTATCAGAAGCCCGGCATCTGGGAGGTCTTCCAACCGGAGACATTTACACTGTCCCGGAGACTGAAAGGCGTGGTAAATCTGACAATTGTGTCGGAAGATAAATTTTTCCTGAAGGAGTTTCATTTTACCAAACAGGAGAAAGCTTATGCGAGACTGTCTGCCCTCACAGACGGCGTTACTTATGGAGACAGCTTTGTGAGAACCGCGGATGCCATTGAACAGATCGGCAACAATGTTTCTCTGGAATTTGCGGATATGGACTTTGGAACAGATGCTTCTGACAGTATCGTCATATGCGGAAGGACACCTCTGCAGCACAATACGATACAGTTGCGATTCAGTAATGGGGAGACGCAGGTACTACCCTTCCCGCATAGCGGGGAATATCGTGAGATGCGATTCCCGATACAGAAAGTGACCGGAGAACAGAAGGTGACATTTGTCTTCCTACCGGGCTGTAATTTTGATTTCAAATGGTTCCGGTTTGAAAAAAGTGGATTGGAGGAGTAAAAGAAAATGATGAGCAGATGGAACAGAAAATTATGGGCATTGATACTTGCAGCAGGGATGACAGTATCTCTGGCTGCCTGCGGAGGAAACGACCAGGCAGCAGGCGGTGCATCCGCGGGTACCCAGGATGGGACTGCCGCCCAACAGAACCAGAGCACGGGCAGCAATATCGACAACGCCGGCAGTATTGTAACGTTAGCGCAGGATGCCCGGGCACTGCAGATCATAGACGACAACTACCGCACCTACTACGAGCTTTTTGTTTATTCCTTCTATGACAGTGACGGTGACGGCATCGGTGACCTGCAGGGAGTCCTGGACAAGCTGGACTACCTGAATGATGGTGACGATACGACGGATACGGACTTAGGGATCAACGGCATCTGGCTCATGCCGGTAATGCCCTCCACGACCTATCATAAATACGACACTACGGATTACGAGAATATTGATCCGCAGTACGGTACCCTGGATGATTTCCAAAAGCTGCTGACAGCCTGCCATGACCGTGGGATCCGTGTGATCCTGGATCTGGCGATGAACCATTCTTCCAGTAGGCATCCATGGTTTTTACAGGCAACGGAGTATCTGAAAAATCTGCCGGAGGGAGCTGAGCCTGACTCCTCAGAATGTCCTTATATAGATTATTACCATTTTTCAAGGGAAGCCCAGAGCGGATATGCGCAGGTAAATGGGGCAGACTGGTATTATGAAGCAAGATTTTGGGACGGCATGCCGGATCTGGATCTGCAGAATGAAGAGGTGCGCCGGGAATTTGAGCAGGTGGCGGACTTCTGGCTGGATATGGGCGTGGATGGTTTCCGCCTGGATGCGGTGAAGGAATACGTCACCGGCTCTGTGGAAGACAATGTCGAGATTTTAAGCTGGTTTGCCGATTATGTCCATGGCAAGGACCCGGAGAATTATCTGGTGTGTGAATGCTGGACAGATCAGAATACCTATGCGCAATATTACGCGAGCGGCGTGGACAGCATGTTTGATTTTACCTTCGCTGACAAGTCCGGAATCATCGCAAATGTGGTAAATGGCAAGGCATCCGCGGCATCCTATGCAAAGAATCTGGAAGCGGAGCAGGCTATGTATGCGCAATACAATCCGGATTACATCAATGCCCCTTTTTACACGAATCATGATATGGGGCGGAGCACAGGCTACTATGCCGGGGAAAACAGTGAGGCACAGACGAAGCTTGGCAATGCCCTGAATCTGTTGTCCGGTGGAAGTGTCTTCCTCTACTATGGGGAGGAACTGGGAATGAAGGGCTCCGGCAAGGATGAGAATAAGCGTGCTCCCATGTACTGGAGCAAGGATGACAAAGCGGAAGGCATGTGCAAGGGACCTGCGGATATGGAAGATTTTCAGATGAAATTCGACAGTCTGGAAGAACAGCAGGAGGATCCGGATTCCATTTACAATTATGTAAAACAGGTGATCCGTATCCGGAACCAGAATCCCGCTATTGCCAGAGGCACCACCACTTATCTGGAGCAGTATTCCGGCGAGCAATGCTTTGCACTGACAAGAAGCTATGAAGACAGTACTTTATTACTGTTGGGCAATACTTCTGCGGAGCCTGCAAGTGTGGACCTGTCCGGACTTACCGTTGGTAACACCGCAGCAGAGGATCTGGTACTGCTTGGAGAACTTTATACCGGAGAGGAGATCGCCGAACGCGAAGGAACTGCGGTCACACTTCCGGCATATTCTGTTTTGATACTGGGGGAAAAAGAGGAGCTGTAATGAGCAGTAATGAGACAAAACTGCATTGACAGTCCGGATTTCCTGTGCTACTGTAAGAATACGCAAATGCAATGAGGAAGAGAGTATTTATCATAGAAGTTTTACAGAGAACATTCCGCAAGGCTGAGAGGAATGGAACGGACAGATAGAGAAGATGGCTTCTGAGCGGCGCACCGAACGGATACCGGAACAGAATAGGAACGGTAGAAGCAAGGCTGCGACAGGATCCGCCTGTTACAGCGGATAGGGTTACGGACCCGAAGAGGTCTGTGCTGTGAGGTACAGACGAAGAGAAGTGGTAACACGAGATAACGCTCGTCTTCTTGAGGAACTTCATGTTCTTTCAGGAGACGGGCTTTTATTTTTAAGAAAAGGAGAATCAGATTTATGGAAAGCAAAGGAAAATATTATCTTACAACGGCCATTGCCTATACGTCCGCCAAGCCCCATATCGGTAATAACTACGAGATCGTACTGGCTGACAGCATTGCACGTTTCAAGAGAAAAGAAGGTTATGATGTTTTCTTCCAGACCGGTACCGATGAGCACGGTCAGAAGATCGAACTGAAGGCAGAGGCAGCCGGTATCACACCCAAGGAGCATGTGGACAAGATTGCCGGTGTCATCCGCGGACTGTGTGATCTGTTAAATATATCTTATGATAAGTTCATCCGTACTACCGATGAGGATCATGAGAAGCAGGTACAGAAGATATTCAAACGTCTCTATGATCAGGGTGATATTTACAAGGGGGCCTATGAGGGAATGTACTGTACTCCCTGTGAGTCTTTCTGGACGGAGTCCCAGCTGGTAGACGGCAAGTGCCCGGACTGCGGCGGTGTGGTAAAGCCTGCCAAGGAGGAGGCTTACTTCTTCCGTATGAGCAAGTATGCGGACAGACTGATCAAGCACATTAATGAGCATCCCGAGTTCATTCAGCCCGTATCCCGCAAGAACGAGATGATGAACAACTTCCTGCTTCCCGGCTTACAGGATCTGTGCGTATCCCGTACTTCCTTCACCTGGGGTATCCCTGTGACTTTCGATCCCAAGCATGTTATCTATGTATGGCTCGATGCGCTTACCAATTACATCACCGGTATCGGCTATGATGCAGACGGCAACAGCACCGAGCAGTACAAGAAGCTGTGGCCCGCAGACCTGCACCTGATCGGTAAGGATATCATCCGGTTCCATACCATCTACTGGCCTATTTTCCTGATGGCACTGGGCGAGCCTCTGCCGAAGCAGGTATTCGGACATCCCTGGCTTCTCATGGGCGGTGGCAAGATGAGCAAATCCAAAGGAAATGTGGTCTATGCGGATGACCTGGTAGATTATTTCGGCGTGGATGCGGTACGCTACTATGTACTGCACGAAATGCCTTTTGAAAACGATGGCAACCTGACCTGGGAGCTGGTGGCAGAGCGCACCAATTCCGATCTGGCCAACACCCTGGGCAACTTGGTGAACCGAACCATCTCCATGAGCAACAAATACTTTGGCGGTGTGGTAGAGAATAAAAACGCTCAGCTGACCGAGAATGACGCGGCAGTGGATGCGGATCTGAAACAGACCGTGACCGGTACCTATGCAAAAGTTGTGGCAAAGATGGAAGAACTGCGTGTGGCAGATGCCCTGACCGAGATCTTCGGTATCTTCAAGCGCTGCAATAAATACATCGACGAGACAGAGCCCTGGGTACTGGCGAAGGACGAAGCCAAGGCAGACCGCCTGGCAACCGTACTGTATAATCTGGTGGAAGGCATCATCATCGGAGCTTCCCTGTTAGAGCCCTATATGCCCGAGACAGCAGAGAGAATTGCAAAACAGCTGAACACCTCTCTGCGAGATTTTGACCAGCTGGAGCAGTTCGGTCTGTATGAGAGCGGCAGCAAAGTAACCGACCAGCCCGAAATCCTCTTCGCACGTCTGGATATGAAGGATGTAGCGAAAAAAGAGGCAGAGCTGGAAGAAGCCATGATCAAGGCAGCAGCGGAGCATGAAGCGGAAGAAGCAAATGCAGAAGCCGAAAAAGCAGAGCAGGAAGCCATTGATATCGAGCCCAAGGCAGAGATCGAATATGACGATTTCGCGAAAATGCAGTTCCAGGTAGGTGAGATCATCTCCTGTGAGGCAGTGCCTAAGTCCAAGAAGCTTCTGTGCAGCCAGGTAAAGATCGGCAGTCAGGTACGTCAGATCGTCTCCGGTATTAAGGCACATTACAGTCCCGAGGAAATGGTAGGCAAAAAGGTTATGGTACTGGTGAATCTGAAGCCCGCGAAACTGGCAGGAGTATTGTCCGAGGGCATGATCCTGTGTGCAGAAGATGCTGAAGGCAACCTCGCGTTGGTAACACCTGAGAAAAATATGCCGGCAGGAGCAGAGATCTGCTAAAACAGTTCAGCCATGAACAGTGCGGATGTAATGGTTACTATTTTACAAAAAAAGAAATATAGGACTTAAAATTTTATATAAAATGATATATAATGAATAGGACGCAGAAGCATATGGCTGTAAATTGACATTTGTTTTATGCGTCCTATGATTTTCTGCAACCAAGGAGGTCTTATGATCAAGGAAGAATTCTACTTTGACTCCCGGGACGGTGAGAACCGTATCCATGCAGTGCGATATACACCCGATGACGGTAACGTAAGAGGCATCGTGCAAATCGTGCACGGAATGGCAGAATACGTGGAACGCTATGAAAATCTGGCAGAATTTCTGACGAAGAGAGGAATCCTTGTCACCGGTGAAGATCATCTGGGACATGGAAAATCTGTTTCAGAGGGTGGATCTTTCGGTTACTTTTGCGAGCAGGATCCTGCAACGGTAGTAGTCCGGGATGTACATCGTCTGAAGAAGATCACGGAAGAACAATATCCGCAGGTGCCTTATATTATTCTGGGACACAGCATGGGATCTTTTATTGCCAGGAATTATCTGTGCCGTTACGGCAGCGGAATAGGCGGTGCGGTCATCGTAGGTACGGGAATGCAACCGGCGGGGTTGATCTTTGCCTCAAAAGCCATGGCGGGAATACAGAAGCTGTTCTGTGGTTCGAAGCATGTCAGCCATTTTATTGATAAGGCTGCCTTCGGAGGCTATAACAAACGAATTGATTCTCCCAGAACTTCCAGTGACTGGCTCAGCCGGAATACGGAGAATGTGGACCGCTATATCGAAGACGAACTGTGCGGATTTACCTTTACCGTGAACGGTTTTCAGACTCTGTTTGAACTGATCCGCAGATTGCAGAAGCAGGAGAATCTGGAAAAGGTTCCCCAGAACCTGCCGATTCTTATGGTATCCGGAGCGGAAGACCCTGTGGGAGATTACGGTAAGGGTGTTCATAAGGCATGTGACTCTCTGAAGAGAGCCGGAGTGAAGAACATTACCGTGAAGCTATACGAGAATGACAGACATGAACTCCTGAATGAAGACGACGCTGAGGTGGCAATGGAGGACATCTGGCAGTGGATCTGCAAGGAGATTCCGGGGATCGCCTGAGAACAGAGGCTTCCCTGATCCTGAATCGGAGAGACGGTGCAGTATGGCAGATATGGTGAATGGCTATGAGATCAGATGGGCAGAGGACAAAGACTGGATCCCTGCCATGCATATGATCTGGAAGACTTTTTTGAAATATGAGGCGGTGGATTATACAGAGGAGGGAATCCGTAATTTTCATGAATTCATTACGGATGAACACCTCTATAAGTCGTTCCGGCAGGGAAGATATCAGATGATGGTGGCTTTGGATGGCGCCAGGATCATCGGAGCGGCTTCTGTGCGGAACTACAATCATTTGTCGCTTCTTTTCGTGGACGAAGAATATCATCACAGAGGTGTTGGCCGGAGTCTGATGGGAAGAATGTGCGAATATCTGAAAAAAGAGGCGGGGGAACGGTATATGTCGCTGAAGGCAGCTCCGTATGCCGTGGATTTCTATCGGAAACTGGGATTTCATGCAGTGCATGAGGAGGAAGCTTTTTCGGGGATCCGCGTAACACCGATGGAAAAGTTCTTATAAATTAAGCAAACGAAAAGGATATGACGTAAATGAAGATTTTTGACCTGGACAGTCCGTTAATGAATGTACTCAATAAAATGGCAGACCTGATGTGGCTGAACATTCTGACTCTGATCTGCTGTATTCCCATTATTACTGCAGGAGCGGCATTTACCTCCATGCATTATGTGGCACTGAAGATCGTGCGCAATGAGGAAAGCTATATTACCAGAAGCTTTTTCAAATCATTTAAGACTAATTTCCGCCAGGCTACTCTGATCTGGCTGCTGATCCTGCTGATAGCAGCAGTACTGGGTGGAGATTATTACATTATTACCAAATCCGGAATACAGTTCAGCAGTGTACTGGTGATTCTGATCATGGCTGCGGCAGTACTTGTGATCTGTACGGCACTGTATGTATTCCCGGTACTTGCCAAATTTGACAATACGATCATGGGAACCATCAGAAATGCTTTTATTATGAGCATTCTGCAGCTGCCCAAGACAGTTGTGATGTTTGTGATGGCATTTTTCCCGCTGATCATATATCTGGTGTCTTTACGACTGATACCGATCATCTTCCTGTTTGGGTTTTCTCTGCCGGCATATGCGTCCGCAATGCTGTATAATAAGTTTTTCCAAAAACTGGAAGACCAGCTTCTGTCAGAACAGGAGCCGGCACCGGAAGAGGATGAAAGAGTATTTCATGATGAGATCGATGAAAGCATTAAGATAGAGGATAAGTAGCAAGGTTATCTGCCGGGCCGGGGCCTGATGGCGGAGACTCTAAAGACAGCAGATAAGAGGTGTTCAGAGTATGCAGAAGAGAAAAATATGGGAAAATTTCCTTCAATGGGTTCTGCCATGTGTATTGTTAGTCGTCGCACTGGTCCTGAGCATATATGACTTTGATAATAAGATGGACACAGCAATACAGACAGTTGTGGACGATCAGGCGGAACAGATCGGACTTTATTATGCTGCCGGGGTAGAGGATAGGCTGAAAGCTTTGGAAAATATCACGGATGCGGTTGCGTCGATCATGGCGAGCCGCCCGGACAGAAGTGATGCGTTTCTGAATGAGAAGCTGGATACACTGATGAAGGCCAGTGATGCATACATGGTTGTATACTGCGCAACCAACGGTACGGGCTTTCTGAATGACAGACGGCAGATCGATATGACAGAGCTGAATTATTATGACAGTATCCTTGGCGAAACACCACATTATCTATTTACCAAAACGGATGGGATCAACGGACAGTCAGCCTTCATCTATGTATGCCCTATTACAAATCCCGGAAATGTGAACGGATACCTGCTCAGTTATATGGAGCCGGCAGAGATGTCAGATTTCTTTGAAAATTCCGTATACGGAGATAAGGCATTTTTCTCTCTGGTCAATCGTAACGGTAGTATTATGGCAAGCTATGGTGCCACAGATCAGACCACTATTCTTAAAAACGATTTCTGGAATTCCTTAAAGGGGATAGCGGAGAGCCTTGGAAGCTGGACACTGTTTGACAGACAACAGCAGAAGGGCGACAATGGGATACTGCATGTCAATGAGAATGGCGTAGGTAAGATTCTTTGTCATTTCCCCATTGCGGACACAGAATGGAATCTGGTGGTAGGCATTGATGAATCCTATCTGTCCGGTATTCAGCAGTCCTTCCGCGAACCTATCGTGGATCTGATCGTCAAGATCAGCATATCGATTGCAGCAGCCCTGATTGTGATCACGGTGATCAATGTACTGGTACGCATAAAGGCCTCGGAACACAGCAAAGTCCTGGAGGACAAGGCAGATACCGATCTGCTGACCGATCTGAACAACAAGATGGCCACAGAACGTAAGATCCGTGAATATATGGAGCAATATCCGGATAAGCAGGGGGTATTGTTTGTTTTGGATGTAGATAATTTCAAGAAGATCAACGACACCATGGGACATGCCTTCGGAGATGAAGTGCTCCGGAACCTGGCAGTGCGCCTGCAGTCCATGTTCCGTGCAACGGATATTGTGGGCCGTACCGGTGGTGATGAGTTCATGGTATTTCTCAAGGACATCCGTGATATTACCATGATCGAACGGGAAGGGAAGAAGATCGAACAGTTTTTCCACCAGTTTGAAGTCGGAGAATATGTGAAGTATTCTGTTACAGCCAGCGTGGGAGCAGCAGTGTTCCCCGGAGACGGCAATACCTTTGAAAATCTGTACAAATCCGCGGATAATGCGTTATATGTGTCAAAAAGACATGGAAAAAATCAGCTTACGTTCTACAAAAAGCCGGAAAAAGAGACACAGTAGAGACCACCTTGTGGAAAATGTCCAAGAAATAGAAACAGATTTGTTCAATCTGACAAGCATTTAAAAAAAAAGAAAAGTTTATAAGCAATTCATACAATATGATTCAAAATCTTTGTGAAATAGTGGTATGGCACATTTTCGTGAATTTCGTTATACTGATTTCAGATTCAAACGAGACATATCGTTTCACAATGAGAGAAAGTAACATTGTAAATATGAAAGGAGTATTTTCAAATGGCAAGTTTATCTTTAAAGAATGTCTGCAAAGTATATCCTAACGGTTTTGAAGCTGTTAAGGATTTCAACCTTGAGATCGCAGATCAGGAGTTCATCATTTTCGTAGGTCCTTCCGGATGTGGTAAGTCCACCACTCTTCGTATGATCGCAGGTCTGGAAGATATCTCTTCCGGTGAACTGAAG
>ULPC01042251.1_pt1 | contig 13601 bp, 9 predicted proteins | sample 1953181 | NCBI WGS metagenome assembly ULPC01 (sample SAMEA4835620, study PRJEB28245) | human gut metagenome | biome: gut microbiome; material: fecal sample | place: Denmark | collected 2008
GAGCATTACCTCTGCCAAAGAAATTCCGCAGGCAACACGCATTGCCATGGTTTGGGTAATTTTCTCCCTGTTCTTTGCCGTTGCTTCCGGCCTCGTGGGCCGCGTTGTTTTAGGCGATGCACTTACCGGCGTTAATGCCGAAACCGTATTCATGGTTCTTAACGAACAGTTCTTCAACTCCTTTATGGCTGCAATCATTATATCGGCTATTTTAGGCGCAATTATGAGTACGTCTTCCGGTCAGCTTCTGGTTACGGCATCTGCAATTTCCACAGACTTTTATCAGGCACTGCTGCGCAAAAACGCCAGCCAGCAAGAACTGGTTCTTGTCAGCAGAATCGCCGTTATTCTTGTTTCGGCCTGCTCTCTGGCACTGGCCTATAACCCCAACAACTATATACTTGACCTTGTTGCATACGCCTGGGCAGGGTTCGGCGCTTCCTTCGGCCCGCTGATGCTGTTCAGCCTGTTCTGGAAACGCACCACGCTTAAAGGCGCGGTTGCCGGCGTATTCTTTGGCGGCAGTACCGTACTTTTATGGAAGGAATGTTTTGCATACACCGGGCTGTACGAAATCATCCCGGGCTTTGCGGTTTCCTGCCTGGCAATCTTTATTGTAAGCCTGCTTGATAAACAGCCTTCGGCTTCCATTATTAAAGATTTTGAAGCAACAGAACAGCATATTAACGATTTATAACAAAACCATGTGGGAATTTGTAAACCGTTTCCCGCCATAAAGACATTTAAAAAATATAAACTTCGCGGACCAGTAACGATTTGTTTCTGGTCTTTTTTATGAGCAAGGCATTATTCATACTTCTCTATCTGGTCGTTATCTATGTAATGAGCCATACTCTAACCTATTACAGGCTATACATGTTTATAATTAAATATCCCGGTTATGTATTAGCATCCTTAATTAATATAAAACAGAGGATATGCTTTTGAATTTAACTTAACAACGTTTTTGCGCACTCTCATCATATAATATATGATACACTGTGAGTTATTATATGACACTTTTAAATAAAGTTTACACACTTCTACGCCTTGCCTTCATATCAATTCATTTAAATTTTGTTTCACCAGACAGCATTTCTCAATAATTTTTTAGTGTGGAACAAACTGTTCAGCAAGCTTTTAACCATATACTGTTTATGTTTTATTTCAAAGTGTGCTTTTTCCAGCTCAGAGCAAGTTATTTGATCCTTGTTACGTTTACCGCTCCTATATGCAAACCTACCGTTCACATCTGCTCATAACAAAGCATCCAATTGCAGTTCGTGAGTAGTTTATATAATATTTAAAGCAATTTTGCCATATTTTCTACCTCTTGCCATATATTATCAAGTTAAATCATTTTCTCAATATGCGCGCACCTTCATTATTTTATGTAAATTTTACCTCTTAAAAATCATTTTAATTAAAATCTCCATCAGCATTATATACCTTAATTCACCTTCTTAGTTATGAATTTATCTTTAATTTGTATTTTGGAGAATTTTTAAAATAACACTAATTCATGATAAGCAATCCAACAGCGCCGTTAGCTTTAATTCAATAGAATAAGCTATGTTATTCTGCTATGACAATAAACGTGATCTACCTAAAAATTCATATGATACACTCTTGTTGCCGAGCATGCTAGATAGCAACAGACTTTATCGCTCACTTTAGTAAAATTTTACCTTACATAATAATTTTTACATTTTTCAATATTTAATTTTATTTTATAAGAATAAAAGCACTTCCTTCCCGAAGAACATTTTTATTACTTCAATGCTCTTCGGGAAGGAAGCATAACAAAGCTCACTTGTTTTCTACTATTACAATGATTAATAATACTTAAAATTACTACATTATTATTGATACTTACTTATCACTGCTTTAACAAATCACTTAACTTAGTTAATCTTTTTTTTATTGCTAAACTTAATATTGTTTCTAACATATGAGTATTATAATGCTCCATATACGAGAAAGATAATAAAACATCACCATTAAGATTCTCTATTTGAAAGTATCCATTATAGCTATTAAGTCGTATTTGTTCCCATGTATAAAATCTATCAATATCTTTTGAAAACCATTTATGTTCATGATAATTTATGCCAACATCAGTTAATTCTTCTCCAAAACCTGTATCATAGCCATCTCGAAAATTCTCTAAAATGTTCTTAATTATTTTTCCAGCAACAGCATTCCATAAACAATCGATAAATTTATGATAAACATTTTTTCCTAAATCAATTCTTACACTATATTCATCACTTCCAAATTTTACAATTCTATCTGTGCCGGTAGGTATTCCGTTTATATATTTATTTAAAATCCCCCAACTAACATACTTAATTTTTTCTAATTTATAAATTCTATCATTCCATTCTATTCCTTTGGGCGAAATTTTTATTTTTTTCTTATTTAAAAACCCCCACTCTCCTTCGTATGTTATGTTTTTAAAATATTGGCTTTCAATTTGCGCTTTCCTATTTATCGAAGCAATTGTCTTTATAACATCGTTAACTCTTTTTTTAGTAAGACTAATAAATTCATTATCTTTTGATTCCATTGCCCACTGTAAAGCTATCTTGTAATATGTAAGCGATTCTTGCCACATTCCCGCCCATGTTAAAACATTTGCAAATTTATAATACAGTCTAGCTATCACATCACAACTCGAAGCATAAAACTGAGCCTCAAAAAATTCTACAGCCATAATTTTGTCTCTAAAATCATTAATCGCATTTGCATATTCATCCAATCTTGGTCTTATATATGCATAATTTTGACGTTCGTGTTCATCATCCATAACTATATTGTCATACAGTTCATCAATTCTATTTGTAATATTAGCATGCAGTCTATAAAATTTAAGATATTTTTCTAATATTGCCTTATCTTCTTTAAGTAGTTTATACAACTTTGGTTGTTCAGTAAATAAATCTAATTCCAAATTAACTATTACAAGTGCCATTTCAGTAGAACTATTTTTTTCAGACACATCCATTGCAAACTGTCTGATTCTATATCCAATATCTACACTTTCTTTTTGTAAATCATATTGTCCTCTTGATGATGCATATACCTGTAAAGGTTTAGCTATGTAATCAAATTTTTTAAGTAATGAACATAATTCATTTAAATCATCTATTGTATTAAATTTATCAAGATCCTCTACAAGATCAAAAATACAATTTTTATAACTTTTTAAGGTTTCAGTAAATTTATTTGCATATAAATTTATAAACCTTTCATAAACTAAACCATATTCCGTATAATAATCAGATGCATCCAATATTTCATGTGCTATTTTAATGATAGTTTCATCAGAAAATCTGTTAAAAATATTGTTTAATGCTTCGTTAATGTCATTAAAAAGTTCTTTAATCTCATTTATTATTAGTGATTCATCTTTACAGATAGTAATTTTAGCTTTTCTCCTTGAAGAATTAATTTCCATAGCAAAGTTTTCAATTTCTGAATTTATGTTGCTATAAGTTATATCTAAATTTATTATGCACTCAGAAACACAAAACCATGATATAAAGTATAGTGCTTCACAAAATAATAAAGTTTGCTCTCTTTCAGAATATGGTCCAATATCCAAATCATAAACAAAATCATCAAAATCTTCAGAAGAATTAAAAGTCATTTCATTTTCTATAAATTTTTTGAAGTCAAATCTATCATCAGAATAAAACCATCTAATTTCAGCAACTAATCGCTTTACTGGAGATATTAAAGTTAATCTAGCATCATCATATTTTCTCTCATTTTCATCATCCATAAAAGCTTTATCTTCTGCTTTTTGATTTATTGTTTCTATTGAATCATAAGGTGTTACTTCTAAAATATAAAAAGGATTATTTTCTATTCTCATAAGATTCAGCTCCTGATCCTTCGGAAATTAAAATCCTATTCTCCTCTTATTTTCTGCTTTTTTATTTTTTTCCAACTCAGATAAAGCTTTAAACAAATGCTTATCAGAAACCTTTTCATCATTTTCTCTTACTGCTATCCTAGCTGCCTGTCTGACAACATAAGAAACATCAGACAACGGTCTATTTAAAAGTTCTTCTGATAATTTATTTAAATTTATGTTTTCTTCAATCGGTATCTTCATTAAACTATTTTCCAAAACTGCAGTAATTTCCTGCTTGTTGGGCATTCCAACTTCTTCAATAAAATCAAATCTTCCTTTTCTTAAAATAGCAGGATCTATAGCATCAATCATATTAGTCATGCCAAATACAATAACCTTTGCATTAATTGCTCTTGGTATGTTTCTAAGGAATTCATCAACTTCTTCAATATGATGTATTCCATTGCCAGTATTTGCTCTGGAAGAAACATATGACTCCATTTCATCAATAATCAATACAGATGGAGCCGCTTTAATTGCTTTATCGAAGACTTCAGCGATTTTTTTGCTGGTATCATGAATATAAGGACTTGCAACACTTGAAGAATTTATTTCAAAGCATGGTAATTTCAAAAACTCAGCTAATTTTTCAACAGCATAAGTTTTACCGCAACCCGGCTGACCATATAACAATGTAGCCGGAACAGAAGTAATTCCCATCTTTGCATATTTTGCCATATTTTTAACAAAATCAATAATTTGTTCATTAAAATATTTAGTTAGTTTTTCACGCCCCGGTAATTCAAAATCACCTAATTTCGTAACATCTACATTAGATTTCGTTAAAATTTGTGCTTCAGTCGTTTTCTTTTTTTCTTTAATATTATTTACATCTATATTCAAAGATTTAAGTGCAGCCAATATATATTTTTCATCTAGCCAATTATTCAGCATGCACACTTTTTCAACATCTTTAGCACTTACTTTTAGACCATCAGCTAGCCACGCTCCCATAAGATAATTAAAATCGAGTAAATTTACATCTTTAAATTTGATAGGTATTAGTAAATCAAATTCTTCAAAATAAATTAAATCATTTAACTTGTCCAAACTACCTTTTAAATTAAGTTTTCTCGCCGCAATGCATAAACTCATTAATTCATCTAAATTATTTGCATAAGGTCCATTTACAACTGAATAAATACCATTATCAGGCTTAGAAATAAAATAATATCCATTTTTATATTTAATAAATTTACCAATGAATGATTTTAAATAATCATTAGGATAATTTATCAATTCATTGTAGATCTCATTTTTTAAATACAAAGCATTTCGTTTTTTCTCTACTTTTAAAATTGTAAATGCCTCACAACTACTAATAACTTCTAAAACTATTTCACCAGTTGTCAGTTTATCTCCGCGTTTAAAATTTGCCATTACTTTAACCTCTCATTATATTGGCAATATCATTAATGCCGTCTATATCTCTACTTTCACGCGCTAATCCATACAAATCAACAATAAGCCTTCTAAGTTTATTATATTCATTATTTTCAATTAAATTTTCGCCTATTTTTATTAATTGATCTGCTTTAACTTTATCTGTATACATATATCGATGTGTACGGCAATATTGGAATATACTTACAACAAACTTATTATCTTTGTTAAATTTGATAAAGAATATTTTATCGTCAATAGTTTTTATAATATCTTCAAAAGTTTTGTCAGCACGTTGTATAACATTTTTTGCAGTTTCAAACAAATCATTAAATTGTTGTTGTTCTATACTATCACACAAAACTTCAATATTATTTTTATAGTTATTCAATACTCTATCAAACTCAACTTGCCGCAAAATATCAACATTATCTGTTTTTATCTTATCTAATAATATTTTAGCCTTTAATAAATTATCAAAATTCTTTTTTACGACCTCTGGTTCAATATTAGTAGTTTCTTTTAAATCTATTGCATCATATGCTAATTTTCTGACACTATCCAATCTTTCATCTTCGATATCATTTTCTAAAGTATTTGCTTTTTGTAAAATAATTACGGCATCATCAACTATTTCATTTATTGTATCTTCATCAGTCATATCTATTTGTCCATCATTATATGCATAAAAATTGTGACCACTATTAAAAGATATATCATCTAAGCTAGGAATGGTAACATCAACATTAATAGTTCCAGCTTCACTAATAGTATAATTAAAAATTAATTCTGCTCCAGCTTTTATGCTACCATATTCTAAGTCTGTACCTTCTAACTTCATGCAACCAACATAGCGATTATCTGAAATATTATCTGAAATGTCCCCTTCCCACATTTTTATTAAAATAGAATTAGAACTACCAGCCTTAATAGTTTCAGTAGCTTTATATTTTCTTCTACCTTTTACTGGAAGCTTATCGCCTTCCTTAACTAAATAATCCAAAGAAACATTATCTGAAAAAACACTGTCTTTTACTTCTATACCAATTGAATGGGAAGCTAATATTGCACCAACACTAGCGTTAACTTTGCTAATAGTTATTGTATCTTCTTCTAACTTAATTTTTCTTGAAGAACTATCAAACACAAAAATTTCAAATACGTTGTCGCCAATTTTCGCTAAAGGCACTCTCAATATATTGCCATTTTCCAATGGCAACATACCAGAGTCCCAACCAGTATCAACTGAACAAATCTGAAAACTATACCCACTAACAGTTTTTTCTAATTTAACGCCAATTTTTGCCTTGTTTTCCGTTGTCCTGCTATCATACTTAAAACTCAAACCTAATTCTTTTGAATTTAAAATTTCAGCGTGGCTTCCCTTTCTTTCGTGAATTTCAGAAGACCAATCTATAGTTTCAGCAAAAATAGCCGCTCCTTCCGATACAGCAGTCATAGGATTAATTTCTAAACCTTCAGATTTGATTCCTAATTCGCCGACTACTCTATCGCGTAAATATTTATAATTTGCTGGTCCACCTATAAAAACAATCCTATCAAAATCATTAATTGGTACAGCTGATTTTTTTATAGTTTCGCGAGCTGCTTCAACTGCTTCCATAATTAAGTCTTCTATTAATTTATTATATTCGTCTCTAGTAATATTAATATCCAAATAAATTTCTTCTCCGGTTTCATCTAAATCATGTAAAGAGCCATAAATATCAGCATCTTCAGAAGAAGACAGTTCTATTTTTGCTTGTTCAGAATGAAATCTAGCAATTTTTAGCATTTTTTCATATTTTTCAATACCTCTAATCTGCTGTGGTAAACTATAATTCTTATACAACCATGGTATTACAATATTATCTAAAATTTTCATATCCATATCAGCACCACCACACATAGCAACACCACCATGTGCGATAACGTCAACTTTACCATTTAGATTTGTGGCAATTGCACAATCTAATGTGCCACCACCTATATCGAAAACAAAAAAGCAGCCATTTTTATTTTTGTCTTTAACCGCACGTACGATAGCTGCAACCGGTTCTTGCATTAATGCAACTTTACCAATATTTGCTAATTTAGCCGCTTCTTCAGTTGCTGCATTTTGCCTTTGATCGAAAGCAGCAGGCACTGTAATAACCGTAGCTTTATCATTACTATTCATAATCTCTTCAGGAAGGCATCTCATAAGTTCTTTTAAAATTTCAGCACTGCACTCAATCGGAGTCATACTAATACCAGCAAATTCAATATTAGTTCCAGTACCCATAAATCTCTTAAATTGTTTTGCTACTCTATCCGCTTGATTACCTAATTGATTATAAGCTCTTTGTCCGCAAAATTGTTTACCGTTTTTATCAATAAAAATATTTGAGGGCGTTACATCACTCTGCCCCTGTCTGCTTTTATATACTCTTACCTCTTGACCATCATATACAGAAATAGCGCTGTTAGTTGTTCCAAGATCTATTCCAATGTAATATTTCATTATCCATTCCTCCAAGTTACAATACTTATTTATTTTCACCAACTAAAACTTTGCCATATCTTAAAATATGACTGTTTCCTTTTTCTTTAATAGTTGGTTCTATTGTTTCTATAATTATTAAATTACTATTCTCAGAAAAATCATCTAAATTTAAAGCTTCAACTGGCAATTCTGCGCTAAAAGTGTTTCCTTTGAAATCAATAAATTCAATATTCAAATAGTCGGTCATTTGCATAATTTTTTTCTTAATACGATTATTAGCACTAAGCACTCTCTTCCCATAAATTGGTTGTAAAAACAAATATTCATCATATCTATTTATGCTATTAACATATCGTATAGTTTCACATAAAAATGTAATTATTAAATCTTTTTCATTAGTATTATTCATTTTAATACCCCTATCCTCGTAATTACTTTTTTTCCTGAAAAAATCACTTAACTCCTATTAACTAAATTATAGTTTAGTAGGTATTTCCTTGTAAAGGAAAAATATAAGTAATTTGTAAATTAACAAAAGTCTTTGTTACACAGTATTTTTTAAGAGATACTGGCAATGTAAATTTTTCTATATCTTTTGAACTTCTATGATAATTTCAAGTAAATCACAAATACTACTATTTAACTTTTTAATAATGTAATTATAAAAAAGTTAAATAGTAGTATAAATATATAATACTTAGACATAGACCCAGTTATTCTGCCATGCTAACAAAACTGATAGAGCTTCAGTTCATATAGTGCAATCCAGTTGCTAGTCATACTAGACATATTTCCTAGAGAACTTTCTGCTTTGTTCAATAATATTTTGCCTTGTTTGACTCATTTTGATAATTTTCACTTTATCTTCTAAATTTAGTTCAGTTTTTAGGTAATAAAAATACTTCTTTTGCGATGAACAGCTTTTTATTTTACTATTCTTCGTAAAAAAAGCATATCAAAATGTACAAGCTTTTTCTTTTGCCAATTTTATAAGCTCATTCCAAATTCAAATGCTTTCTGCGGATATTCTGTTTTGGCTACAGCTTCGCGAGTCGGGCAGCCCGGTGCAAGAACCATGCCCCTATCCTGCCAGTGCATATACCCGGCCAGAGTTTCATAATGTTTGGCAATGCTGCGCATTGTTAAAGGCGTATCACTTCTGCCCGCAGCCAACAGCACCGACTGTTTGCCGTTTATATCGTATGTGCGTGAATAAAATCTGTCGATAACCGTTTTAAGCTGCGCCGTAAGCGCAAAATAATAAACCGGGCTTACCAAAGCTATAACATCGGCTTCCATAAATTTTTGAATAGCTTCCGCTTCTATATCATCTTTATGCACGCAAGGCCCGCTCATACAGCAGGCATCACAGCCAAGGCACGGATGGATGTTTCTAAAAGCCGCATCAAAGCGGTAAACTTCGTGCCCTTTGGCGCGCGCACCTTCTATAAATCTGTCTGCCAGCAAGGCAGTTGTGCCATTTTTATGAGGGCTGCCTGTTAAAACCGCTATTTTCATATTCATTCCCCCGCTTTCAAAATCAAATACTCATACCAAGGCGCTCGGCCTGTTCTGGGAATTCTGTTCCTTCAATCATTCTTCTTGTGCCGCTGCCCAAAGCCAAAACCTTGCCCATATCCTGCCAGTGCATAAACTCTACCAGCGAATCATAATGGTCAACAAGGGCGTCGAAAGTCCAGCCGGCACTGTTCCAAGCGGTAGCCATTAAAATGCTCTTTTTGCCGTCAAAGCTGCGCAGCCTGCCGTGCATACGGTCGATGACAGTTTTCAGTTGCGCCTACATGTCATAGTAATACAGCGGCGTTACCAGTACAATCATATCCGAGTCCAACAGTTCCGGCATCAGTTCACGTTCTATATCGTCTTTAAATACGCAAGGCCCGTTCATGCCGCAGGCATTGCAGCCGATGCAGACATGAATATTTTTAAAAGCAGCGTTAAAGCGAAAAACTTTATGCCCGTTCTTTTCTGCGCCGGCAATAAATTTATCGGCTAAAAGCGCCGATGTGCCTGCTTTGTGAGGGCTGCCGGTAATTACTGTTATTTTCATTTTACTATTTTCCTTACCGGAAGCCGTTTCTGCGGCAGATGTTATATTCTGCCCGCTTTGCATATTAAGTCCACAGCCGCTTAAATACAAAGTAATCAATCCTGAACAGCTTATTTTTAAAAATTCTCTGCGGTTCATAAGTCCCCCTCCTGTTCTGAATATCTTTACTATCATTATATTAAAGCCGTTTTTCTGCGTCTAATGCTTATTTTTTCTGTTCAGCCATGCCTTCAGGTAATAAAAAATCCTGCGGTCGCCAAACATCTAACCACAGGATTTTATCATGCCTTATCCGTATATAGTTCATAAAATTTAAGCATTGGCATTTTTGCCGCTGCTGTTTTACAATTTTAAACAGAGGTTTTAAGTTAAAATATTTTTTGTATTAAAAACATATAGGCCACCGTTCCGCCAACAATGCTTATAAGCATGCTGCGGCGCCAAAAATGCAGCGCTAACGTAATTGCTGCGCAAATAAATTCCGGCAAGCCGTGCCAGGCATTAAACGGAGCGTCTTTTAAGCTGTAAACCACAAGCATGCCCGTAACGGCAAACGGTAAAACCTTGCCTAAATAATTAACAAAATCGGGTATCGGCCGCCCGCCGCCAAAAATAATAAAGGGCAAAAAGCGGGTCTGTACTGTTGCCAAAATAATAGCGGCAATCATTATTATGCTCTGCCCAACAGTCATTGTCATCACTGTGCCCTCCTTTTAATAACGGCAAAAACAAGCAGCATCATAAGCATGGCAGGTATCATAAAATTTTCCGTGCCAAAAACAAACAGGCACAACACCGAAGCGGCAAGGCCTGTTAACGCAGCACCGTGCGCGTCTGCATTAAGCCACTGTTCGGCAAAAATAACCAAAAACAACGCCGGCAGCACAAACTCGATACCTTCGGACGGAAAATTAATGGCGCTGCCTACAACAGCGCCCAAAGTTGCTCCAGCAACCCAGTAAAAATGGTTCAGCATCGTTACAAAAAGCATAAACCATGAACGGTCAACGCCATCGGGCACTTTGGTCATGCTGTTTATGGCAAAGCTTTCATCACACATGCCAAAAATAAGATACAGCTTTTTCCACCCCTGCACATTATATGGCTTGAGCATGGAAACGGCATAAAACAAATGCCTTGCATTAAGCATAAACGCTGCCAAAAAGGCACTTACCGGTTCAAAACTGCCAAGCAGCATAGTTACCGAAACGAATTCTACTGAACCTGCGAAAATAAGCAGACTCATAAAAAACGGATATAACGGTGAAAAGCCCTTGCTCACCATTAAAAAGCCGTAAGATGCTCCTAAAAAAATAAAACTTGCACCAATCGGTACAGTATATGGAAAAGCTGTTTTAAATGCTTTTATTTTAACGCTGTCCAAAGTAACACTCCCATAAAATTGCATATTTCAGCAAAAACTGCCGCTTAACCGGCGTTAAAAATGTTATAATATTTTTAAGAAAAGGTTTATTTTATAATAAAACCGTTATGTTATTATTCTAATCAACCAGCAGTTTTGTGTCAAGTATAAATAACAATAGTTCATTTTATCTTACGGTTGTAAACAATAATAAATTTACAAATACTGTAAAATTAATAAGGAGGTTTTTACCATGACTACCACAAAACCTGTTCCCGGCACCGGCGGCGACCATTACATTCCTTACTCCGAACGCAGCGGCGCTGAATCAATTGTTTATTTTACCAGAGATTTATCTGCCGAAGGCCTGCTGAAAATTTTTAAACGCATCAGCGCAAATCTTACCGGCAAAACGGCAATTAAGCTGCATACCGGCGAACCGCATGGTCCTAACATTATTCCGCGCCCATGGGTTAAAAACTTAATTGAAAAGGCTTTGCCTGAAGCCGCAATAGTTGAAACCAATGCCTATTATGCAGGCGGGCGGGATACCACCGAAAAACACCGCGCCACCATTGCCCTTAACGGCTGGAATTTTTGCCCGGTTGATATTATGGACGAAAACGGCACCGCAGTTTTGCCTGTTAAAAACGGCAAATGGTTCACCGAAATGCATGTTGGCAAAAACTTGCTGAATTACGATTCACTGTTTGTTTTAACCCATTTTAAAGGGCATGTTCAGGGCGGTTTTGGCGGCAGCGATAAAAATATCGGCATTGGCTGCGCCGACGGACGTATCGGCAAAGCCATGATTCATACCACACCTGGTTCCACCAACCAGTGGGATATTGCCAAAGAAGAATTTATGGAAAGAATGACGGAATCTTCCAAAGCTGTAGTTGACCATTTCGGCAAAAATATTGCTTTTGTTAACGTAATGCGCAATATGTCTGTTTCGTGCGATTGTGAAGGAACAGCTGCTGAACCCGTTGTAACGCCTAATGTCGGCATACTCGCCTCGCTTGATATTTTAGCCATTGACCAGGCAAGCGTGGACCTTATTTACGCCATGAAAGAAACTGAGCGCAAAGCGCTGGTAACGCGTATGGAAACGCGCCACGGCCTGCGCCAGCTTACTTATATGAAAGAACTTGGCATGGGTAACGATAAGTATAAACTGATTGACATTGACAACAGCGACAAAGAAATTACACTTGAAGAAGCCGTAAAAGATGTTGTTCCTTTTAAAGCCGAATAATTAAAGTGATTGACTCGAAATCAAACGTACAAACCCCTTCAAAAATTTTGAAGGGGTTTTGCTTGCTTAAAGCGCGGTTTAACTTGTTATAATTTAGTAAATAAAGATTTATTAAATTAAGCAGCAGTTGAAAGGATGAAGAAAATGGAAAAATATCAGTTTGGTTTTGGCTGCATGCGCCTTCCGCTTTTAAATGCAGATGATGTTGCTTCTTTTGATTTTTCAAAAACAGAACAGCTTTTCGACGCATATTTAAATTTTGGTTTTACCTATTTTGATACCGCCTATACCTATCACGGTTACCAATGCGAAAAAGCCGTCCGCAAAGCGCTGGTTGAGCGGCATCCGCGCAGTGCATTTGAACTTGCCACAAAAATGCCGCTGCGTGATTTTAAAGATACGGCAGATTTAGAAACAATTTTTAACGAACAACGTACAAACTGCGGCGTTGATTACTTTGATCACTACCTTTTGCATAACATGGGTACTAATGTATATGAAAAATGCCGCAAATACGGAGCGTTTGATTTTATTGCCGCCAAAAAAGCGGAAGAAAAAATAAAACACGCCGGTATGTCCTTCCACGATACACCGGAACTTTTTGACGAAATTCTCTCGCAGTATGCCGATAAGCTTGATTTTGTACAGCTGCAGATTAACTATCTTGACTGGGAACAGCCTAATGTACAGTCGCGCTGCTGCCTGGAAATTGCCAGCAAATACCATAAGCCGGTTTTTGTTATGGAACCCTGCAAAGGCGGCACATTAACCAACCTGCCTGAAGAAGCACTGCAAATTTTAAAAGATTACAACCCGCAGGCAATGCCTGCTTCACTTGCCTTCCGTTTTGCCGCCAGCCAGCCCGGAGTGGTGCGCGTACTTTCCGGCATGAACAGCATGGAGCAGGTTAAAGAAAACACCGCACTTTTTAAAAATTTTAAACCCATTACGGAAGAAAAGCTAAAGGTTATTGCCAAAATACGCGAAGTTATTGAACGCAATACACCTATTCCCTGTACCGGCTGCGCTTACTGTACGCACGGCTGCCCTAAAAATATTGCCATTCCGCAGTATTTTGCGCTTTATAACAGCATTGCCACGCTTACCGGCAGTTTTTCA
>ULPC01012215.1_pt1 | contig 13355 bp, 6 predicted proteins | sample 1953181 | NCBI WGS metagenome assembly ULPC01 (sample SAMEA4835620, study PRJEB28245) | human gut metagenome | biome: gut microbiome; material: fecal sample | place: Denmark | collected 2008
TTCTATTGAATTTATGATACTTCTATGATACTTCTTTGTAAATATATTTGGAAGTGTCATTTTGTAATCCGTTATGTATCAGTGATATACTTGAAAAAATGATACTTTGAGACTTTTTTCAAGAAAAACATTTATGTGCGAGTGATGAAGGGATGGGCGAATCAGCGTCATTTGTAAGCGACTCCTCGCATCATTTTCCAGAAAAATGATAGTAAGTTAGAAAATAATCTCCAGAAAGCTTGCCAGTCTCATTCCTTTTTCTTATTTTATGTACCCATAAATATCAGTATATTGAAGATAAAGGCTGATATATGGGATAAATATCATTATAGTGATAGATAAATAAACTGCCCCCACTTTAAAAAGGAGCATATTTTGAATTCACGGCCAAACGCTTTTGTGTGATACTTTTAACGCAATGATTTAGGAATTTGCGTGTTTTTATAGAAGCATCTTAGGATTAAAGCCAAATTGTTTTGACGACATATCTTAGGAGCCCTTTTTGTTTTTGGGGGAATTTGAGCAAAAAAGTTGCAGTTAGTTTGATGCTAAATTTTTAGTTAAATACTCATTTATGATATGGAAAAAAGTGTTGTATAGCAGAATTTGATTATTTTCTGATTTTTAAGTGTTAATTTTAGAGAATAATCGAACGCAAATGCTCGAATACTAAGAAAATTCATTATCTTTGCGTTGAACATCATAAAATATAGAATAAGATGAAAGATATTAATCGCATCAAAGTAGTACTTGTTGAAAAGAAGAGAACGAGTAAATGGCTTGCAGGAGAATTAGGAAAAGACCCTGCTACCATCTCAAAATGGTGTACTAATTCTTCCCAACCTGATTTGCAAACGCTAACGAAGGTTGCGCAGCTGCTTGACGTAGATATAAGTGAACTTCTTAATAAAACAGAAAAACTACAATGATAGAAAAGAATAAGAGTCCATATACCTCCATTACGGGATGTACGTTCCTCTATTATGAGTTTGGACGCATACTCCCTTTGTTGATGGATGCCAATTCTGAAGTGCTGCTGAAGGATGAGATTGAGAATAATCGAGTTCTTCAAGTCAATTCTATTGCATCACGAAAACGTTTTGTGGTAGAGTTTAAGCGTCGATATGATGCTTTACCATTTCGTTTTTGGCAATCTTGGCAGAATATGAGTGAAGCAGGACAGCGTGCTGGTTTGCTTTATGCTATATTGAAAACCTACAAGCTCGTGTTTGATTTTCACTTCAATGTAACATTGAAAAAGTGGAACTCAATCGACCATGTACTGTCGAAGGATGATCTCTTGATGGAATTTAATGAACTTTCTGCTCATGATGATTTTGTAGATAGCTGGTCTGAAGGGACAAAGAAAAAATGTTGCAGCAGCTATCTTACGATTCTCCGGCAGTCCGGACTTCTTGATGGAAAAAATAATGAGTTGACTCCCATCTGTCTTGATGCAGACGAGTTTGCGTATTATTTCCATAGTGGAGAGGAGTGGTTTCTTGAAGCCTGTCTTCTTTATCCTTACGAAATTAATGACATTAAAAGCAAGTTGTAACATATGAAAAGTATGACCATACCTGAGTTATATGAATACCTATGCTCTCCTCAGTTTCAGGATGAACATAGTGGCAATGTATTCTATAACTACTACATATATCAATACCCTGCAAGCAAGGAGTATGAGATGCGTCGCCAGATACAGGAGTTCAAGGAAAAACTTGAACGACCAACGAATTTCGTGGATGCTCTCGAACTTGACTTGTTCAAGGTCTTTTGTGAGTATCTTAGAAACGAAAAGTTTGGTGACAACTCTCTCTTGGATGATACGTTCGAAGAAGATAAGGTGCATCCTGATATGGTGACCAATGAACTTACGACGGAAGCCAACTCAGATAGTTTCATCAGCTTTGTAAGCCAAAAAATTGATGAACATATCAACTCTAACAATGGTTACAAGCACCCATATGTCTTTGTTCATGGTATAGGCAAGATGTTTCCTTATCTTCGTACAAACGTGTTCCTAACACGCTATGAGAAGTACAACGATACATCACGCTATAAGATTATACTCTTTTATCCTGGGCATCAAGAAGGTAACTCGTTTTCTCTTTTTGATACGCTTGAAGACGCTCATACGTATCGTGCCACATTATTAGTAAACCAATAAATCCATATAAGATATGAAGTTCAAAGATCTATATGATAAAGGACTTGACAGAAAGGTAAACCCAGCTGTTTCTGCTTCAGACCTCACAGATGAAACTGTACTTACGGAAATCGTTGAGTACGTGTTTACGGAGGAAATTATCATCAACCTCTATAATATTTTGACCAATATCAAGGTCAATCAAGGTAGTCATATCGGAATATGGATTAATGGCTACTATGGCTCTGGTAAGTCTCACTTCTTGAAGTATGCAAGCTATTGCCTTTCTCAGAACAAGGAACGTTGCGAAATGGCTTTCATCCGTCTCATAGAGGCGGCCGAGGATATTATGCTCCATACCAAAGGTATGTCCAAACTAGAACAAGAGGGCGTTTCTGTGTCAGAGTTGAAGGCTCTGCAAAGTTGGTATGTATCTCAGGCTGATGTTGAAATGGTAATGTTCAACATCGGTGACGTTCATGATGTGAATGCCGACCAAAAAACAGCCTTCACAACCATTTTCTGGAATCAGTTCAATGCTCAGCGGGGTTACAACTCATTTAATCTTGCCCTTGCTCAATATTTGGAGAAAGCTCTTGACGATAATGGCAAGTTCCAAGAGTTCAAGGACTATGTGAAGAGCAAAGGATATGATTGGGAACGCAACATATCTCGTTTTGCAGCTGGTCGTCTCGATCTTGCCCTTGATATGGCAAAGGAGGTTGCCCCTACTCTTTCTACCGATGTGATTCGTACTCGTATTCTTAATAATGACGTGAACGTTTCCGTAGAGTCATTTGCGGCAGAGATGAAGGAGTACATCGACAGTAAGCAGAACCGCAATTTCCGTATTTTGTTCTTTGTCGATGAGGTGAGCCAGTTCATAGGCGCACACCGTGACCTGTTGCTGCAACTCCAGTCTTTGGTAAAACGACTTGATGAGGTTTGCGAGTCTCGTTGCTGGATAGCATGTACTGCACAGCAAACATTGGAAGAGGTTGTCACAAATGTTGGTGGTAATGTGAGTAACCCGGAGGATGAAGTGGGAAAAATCCTTGGACGTTTCGAGGTTCGTGCTTCTCTTCAAGGCACATCGCCAGAGTATATCACGCAAAAGCGTATTCTTGACAAAAAAGGCGATGTGGAAATCAAGCTTGGCCAGATGTTCGATAAGGACAAGGCTAAGTTGGATGCTCAGTTCATACTCCCTAGCCAATACAAGGCATATACGAGCAAGGAGGATTTCATTGCTTGTTATCCATTTGTGCCTTATCAGTTCCAACTCATCATGAAAGTACTCGATTCTTTTGTGAACATGAACTATGTGGATAAACAGGTGAAGGGCAATGAGCGTTCGCTCATTAACATCACTTTTTCTATTGCCAAGGAAACTGCCAATATGGAGGTGGGTGAGTTTATTTCATTCGACCGATTCTTTGGAGCTATGTTCCAGGGGTCTATGCAGCATTTGGGACAGCGTGCGCTTGGAAATGCACGTCAGGCAATTTCACATATTGAAGACCCTCAGAAGCAAGAGTTCTATCGTCGTGTGGTCTATGTCCTTTTTATGATTTGTAATCTTTCAGATGTAGATAAGCCAACATTCTCTGCTACGATTGATAACATCGTGACACTTTTGATGACCAAGGTGGATGCCAGCAAGGCTGCCATCAAGCAGGAGGTAAGCACAGTTCTTGCCTTTCTGATAGACAAGGCGGTCATCCGCAAGGCGAAGACAGAGACAGGAAGCGAAATCTATGAGTTTTACACCGAGGAGGAATCTAAGGTAGCTCAGCTTATCAGCAATCAGCAGGTGGACAGCAACACTTACAGCGATGAGTTGAAGACCATCTTCTTCAGTCATTTCGGTAATCCAAGCAACAAGAAAACGTTTGCCACTCGTTCTTTCAATGTGGGTATCAGTATTGATGGAAGAAATTATTTGAGCAACAATGCAGATGTATGTGTGGATTTTGTCACAACGGCAACTACTGACTCCGTAGAGCAGTTTGCTTTCAGTGTGAACAATACCCAACAGGGCACACATATTATCTACTTCCTTTATCCGCAGTTGAAGGACAACCAGGAACTTCGTGCCAATTTCCTCTACTATTGTCGTGTTCAGCGCTTTGCGCAAGAACCAGCTATCAGCGAGGAGCGCCAACGTACCAAGGATATTTTCCGTCAACGTGCCAAGGAACTCTATGACAAGGAAATAAAACCACAGTTCCAACAGATACTTGACACTTGTCCTGTCATTTCGTGTGGTGCTGTGCTTTCGGCTTCGGAGATGGGAACTGCCAAAAAAGCGGAACGCTATGAGGCTTTGCTCAACCGCCACATGGAATCGCTTTACTCTTTTGCGCAGCTTGTGAACAAAGATGAGACACCACGAAACGGAGCTGATCTTTCTGCAAAGATTCTGCGTCCGGTGGAACCTGAGATGCAAAATATGCCACTTAGTACGCCAGAGAAGAAAATCAAGGATTATCTGGATCGCTCTCCTCACGATGTGACGGTGGCTGATGTCGTTCGCCAGTTCTCAAGGCTACCTTACGGATGGTCAGACTATGCCACCATCTACTTCCTCAATGAGTTGGTGCGCCGCCATCTGTATGCTTTCAATTACAATAACAATCCAAATGTGAGCCGTGAGGAAACGGCTCGCAACATCGTGCGTGATGCCGGCAAGTTTACGGTAGAGAAGGCAAAGGCTATTTCGCAGGAGGTGTTGAATGACTTCATTGAAGCATGGAAGCACATCTTCAACGTGATGTCGGTGAAGGGCAGCAATGACAGTACTGAGCTGTTCCGCAACTGCAAGGAAACAGACGACAGTCAGCTCAATACGCTCTTGAAACGTTATCGTGGCCTTTCTCGTGAGCTGAGTGGATGTCCGTTCGTCCATTCCATCGACGAGGCTGTCGAAATGATGGAGAGTTGGCTCACTGTGCGTGACCACTTGCAGTTCTTTCAGACCATCATCAATGCCCGAAATGAGGCGTGCAAGCTTTTCGACCGCTGCAAGAGTATCAACTCCTTCCATAACGACCAGTTCCCTGGCTATGAGAAGGTGCGTAAGTTCTTGGATGACAATCGGGACAATTTCGCTTTTCTTTCCGACGAGCAACAGCAGGTGGTGGAGTCTCTCCGTGCTATCAAAACGGATGAAGAGCCTTGGGACAAGATGCCTTCTTACATGAAGATGATGCGTAATCTGAATGGACTTCTGGGCGAATGTAAGACAAGACTCATCAACGAAATTAAGAACAACTATAACATTGCTTTCGATGAATTGGAACAATATGCTAAGGAAGTAAAAGTGGCACGTGAAAAGTTTGCCAAACGTGACATCACCATTTCGTTGAAGACAAATACGAGTAATTTCTATGCTCTGCAAGCCAATGCTGATACTCGCTCTTTTTACGAGGGTGAGATGAGAAAAATTAACCAGGCAATTCCTGTTCCTCCAACTCCACCAACCCCTCCAACTGGTGGTGGTAGTGGTACGCCGCCTGAGCCTCCTCAGCCAAAACCTCGTGTACGCAAGATTGTTCATCTCAGTACGCATACCACTCAACCTATGCGAACAGAGGCTGATGTTGATATGTACTTGGCTGGTTTGAAGGCAGAACTTATGCAATACATCAACGAAAATAATGACATTATTGTAGGATAGAAATATGGACACAAACAGACTAAAACGCTTCGCTACCGAAGCTCGCACTATATTGATGCAAGGAGTGAAAAATCGCTTGCAGACTTTGGGCTTTGACCTCAAGACTGGCAAGCCTTCCGAGATGCCACAGGCTATGGAAGGCGGTGCTGTGTTGATGGGTGAAATCGTGTCGATGGATTTTTATCATCGTTGGATGTCTCTTTATCGTAACATCCAATCTCGCAGTATCAAAGAGGTTGCAGAAGAAGCTGCCTATACTTGGTTCAATCGCTTCATGGCTATCCGCATCATGGAAAAGCAGGACTTTGCCCCTCTTGTGCTGGAATATGAGAGCGAGGAGGTGCGTGTGCCTATGATTGTGAGTGAGGCACGCCAAGGACGCATGCCCCAAGTGAGCGAGGAGGTACGTGATAAACTGATGGGACTTTTGGAAGATGACAGCAAGACCAGCGAGCAGTTTGCCTTGCTCATCGTGGCTTACTGCCATGAGAATCCTATCATCAACAAGTGTTTCGGGGCGATAGCAGACTATACGGAACTTCTCCTGCCGCAGAACATTCTTTCTGACGATGGCTTTGTGTATCAAATCAACCATACCGAGTTTATCACCGACCAGGAATATGCCAGTGCCGAGTTGATAGGCTGGCTCTACCAGTTCTATATTGCTGACCGTAAGGCGGAGGCAATGGCTAAGAAGGGTAAGTATGACACTGACGAAATTGCTCCTGCTACACAGATTTTTACACCTAATTGGATTGTGAAGTATATGGTGGAGAACACTGTTGGTCGTATCTACATTGACAACAATCCATATTGTGAGTTGAAGGATAGTTTGAACTACTTGGTGGATATGCAGCCAAGTAATGAGCCATTGAAGGTGGAGGAACTTTCACAGATGAAGGTTGCTGACCTTGCCTGTGGCTCAGGACATATACTCAATGAGTGCTTCGACTTGCTTTACAAAATCTACATAGAGGAGTACTATAGCCCATCTGTTGCCATCAAGGAAATTCTCCAGCAGAATCTCTTGGGTATCGATCTCGATACTCGAGCCAAGCAACTCGCCACTTTTGCCCTCTTGATGAAGGCTTGCCAGAAAGATCGTGCTTTCCTCGATGGCAAGGTGATGCCTCGTGTGTATGACATGCCTCGCTCTATAGCCGAGGTAATTTCAGCAGATAATGACAAGCGCAATGCAGAGGAGTATCTTCGTGAGGTGCTTCCTCACTACTTGTTGGGTGGCAATGATACGATGGTGAAGGAACTCACCGAATCTATTTTACTGATGAACCATGCCGATACCTTGGGTAGCATTATGATTTTCGACATTTCTGAATCCACCAGAAATGCCGTATTGGTTCGTACCCAGGAGTATGAGGAGCAGTTGGCAAATGGTGAGATGGTGCCAGAGGCTATTCGCCAACTTATGCCATACATGAATATCATCCTGGCGCTGACAGAGAAGTATGCCGCTATCTGTATGAATCCGCCATATATGGGTAGTGGCAGATTCGATGAAGTGCTGGGCAAGTATGTAAAGGACAACTATGCTGAGGGAAAGGCTGATCTCTTCTCTGTATTCATGCAGATGGGTATGGAGCGACTGGCTGATGGCGGCAAGATGGCGCAAATCAACATGCAGAACTGGATGTTTCTGAGTTCATTCGAGAAGTTGCGTAACATCTTCTTGCATAATTACATCATCGACAGCATGTTGCATCTCGGTCCTCGCACGTTCGACGAACTGAGTGGCGAAGTGGTGCAGAACACTTCATTCGTTCTTAGTAAGCGTGAACCTACAAGTCAAGGTGGTACTTATTATCGCTTGGTGGATGGCAAGAACTGTGCTGACAAAGAACAACTCTTTCTTTCGCATAAAAGTGGCAATGATGATGGAAAGCATATCTATTATCCTAATGTGTTTCAGAAAAATTTTGAGAAGATTCCGGGAAGTGCAATGGGATATTGGGGAAGCGAAAAAATTATTGAAATTTTTGAAGAACAGCGAATTTCTGATTTGGCTCAATCAAGAAAAGGCATGGCGACAGGATTAAATGCTATTTTTGTTAGATCTTGGTTTGAAGTTGCTATTTCAAAAATTGGATTTAACCAAACAAGGGATAATGCAAAACAAATGGGGTATAAATGGTTTCCATATGCAAATGGAGGGTCATACCGTAAATGGTTTGGAAATTTAATAGATATTGTGCTTTGGGAAAACGATGGATACAGATTACAAACAGAATTGACAGATGATGGTTCTCGGGTAAGGGCTGTAAATCTAAATATAGATTATATTTTTAGAAAAGGAATAAATTGGAATTCAATAACGTCTGGGAACAATTCAATGAGAATGCTTCCTAAAGGTTGTTTGTTTAGCTCTGCTTCAAATGCATGCTTTTTATTTAACGATAAAAAACTCTACTATGTACTTGGAATATTGAATTCTGATTCTGCAAAATATTGTGGGGAAATTTTGAATCCTTCGTTAAATGCTAATCCTGGTGATATAGGCAAGTTGCCGGCTCCAGCTATATCTGAAGAAATTCTGCAAGCTATAAACAGAATAGTTGAAAATAATATCTATCTCTCCAAGCAGGACTGGGATTCCCACGAAACCAGTTGGGACTTCCAAGGCAATGAGCTGTTGACCATCGACGAGCAGACTTACAAGGAAAATATCAATAACTTTGTAGAGCAGCATTTCGTGGAGACTGGCGAACGTCTTGACATCGACTCCTCACTCCCTGATTCCAATAGTTTGGCATGGCGAGTGGAGCAGTACAAGCAGAAGTGGGAGCATAAGTTTATGCAGCTCCACAAGAATGAAGAGGAACTCAATCGCCAGTTTATTGACATCTATGGCTTACAAGACGAACTCACTCCAGATGTGCCGCTTGATGAAATCACCATCCTCCAGCAGGGTGAAATCTCGATAGAAGACAACAAAATTGTATGGCATGACGATGTTTTGATGAAGCAACTTATTAGCTATGCTGTAGGTTGCATGATGGGACGTTATTCAATTGACCATCCTGGACTTATTCTTGCCAATCAAGGTGATGGTGTGGTGGAGTATGAAAAGCTTGTGCCAAATTCTCGTTTTGAAGTCGATGACGATGGAATCATACCACTGATGTCATCCATGACAGACTTTGCTGATAATGCAACAGTCCGTTTTAAAAAATGGATATCGGTGGTCTTTGGAGAAGATATGCTGGTGGGAAACCTCAACTTCATAGAGGCAGCATTAGGTAAATCACTTGATGATTACTTTGTGAAGGACTTTTGGAAATACCACAAGAAGATGTATCAGAACCGTCCTGTCTATTGGCTGTTCAGTTCAAAGAAAGGTGCCTTTCAATGCCTTGCCTATATGCATCGCATGACACCGTACACAGCCGAGCAGATTCGTACAAAATACCTGCTTCCTCATATAGAGTGGCTTGTACAAAAGCACAACGAATTGGAGGCAAATGCAGCCAATCTAGATGCTTCAGAACGTCGTGATCTTGACCGCTTGACAGCTCAAATAATAGAGTGCCGTGAGTATCATGACCGATTGCATGAGGTGGCTGATGAGCAGATAGCTTTCGACCTCGATGATGGCGTGGTGGTCAACTATGCTAAGTTTGGTGATGTATTACAGAAAATTAAATGATAATGGAAAAAGAATTGGAACGTCTCATAAGATATATTCGCAAAGAAGATGTTGCACTATTTGTTGGCTCTGGCTTTTCTATAAAAGCTGGAGCTCCCAATGTGTGGCAAATTATAGAAGCAATTTTAAAGGAAGGAGGTCAGGCTATCACTGATAGCTTGACCGAATCTGATTGTGGTCAGCTTCGATTTGTATCAGAAGCATATGTAAAAGAGTGTTGTGGACGCAACGAACTCATTATGTTGTTGAAGAGACTTTTTGATTTCATGCCACAAGACTGTTCCGATCAGTTGACATTGACAAAGATACCACATATCAAACAAATTTTTACAACAAATTATGATACTTTGATTGAAGATGCTTATCCAAAATCAAAGCGAAGTGTCGTTACTTCAAATGAAGGATGTGCTTATACAGATGAAGGGCTTGCGACTATTTATAAGGTTCATGGTGATATTACGACTTTAAATGATAGTTCATCCATTATAATTACTGATAGTGATTACAAGGGATTCTTCAAAAATAAACGCTTTAATTTGATTTGGGAAGAGTTGAAGCGAACTTTTATTAAGAAGCATGTGGTTTTTATTGGTTATAGTTTAGAAGATGATAATATTCTGGAAATCATAAAGGCTGTTCGCAACTCTATTGGAAAGAGTATGAAAGGAATGTTCTTGGTTTCTCCTAAAATGTCAGATGCTAAGATTAACCAATTGGAAAAGAATAATGTGGCTTATATTAAAGCAACTGCAGAGGACGTTCTTGGCAAAGTCTTAAATGGACTAAAGGAGAATATCGTTGACGACTATCGTCACAAGAAGGTATCACAAGAAACTTATGATGCTTTCTTGGAGACAAATGCGGATATATACACGACTACAACTCATCTGCAAGATAAAAATACAATTGATAATATAGAGGCAAAAAAAGGAAAAACTTTGGAAAGTAAAATTAATTTTACGGTATCAACGCAACTAAAGAATGCTATAAAAGATGGATGCTACAATTCTAATATAGTACTGAATGGTACGCATATCAAAATTCCTGCTTTAAAAATACCAACAGATAAGATGAGTAATTTCAGCCATTCTATAAATGGTATCTGTTTTGCCAACAAAGATAATATAAGCAGTTTTATCTTGTCGCCATCTGTTGAAGAAATGAAGGTTGCTCTAAAAATGCCATCTATAGGTTTTAAAGAGACTAAGGTTGGCTACAGACACCAAGAGAAAAGTGCTGTGATAATTGATATTGAAACACCAATTTGCATTCTGTCAATTTCAATAGATAAAAACTTAACAAAGATGAATTTTAATATTCAAAGTAATGAAACATATACAAATAGTCAAGATGCAATTAAGTGGATTGATTTCATTATTGGGTCATTCTCTGGTGAGGAATTCTTCGTCAATGGAATTAAGTTGAAGTCGGATGTAACACAAAAGATAGACATTGAAGATTTTAGAAAAGCAAAAGTTTTCTATGAAACCATACAGCGTATAGAAATGGAAATGGATGTCGATTTTGATGTGTATGAAAACTACTCTTCAAGCAATTTATTCAATGCATTGTGCGTGTATCATTATTTTGCTAAAAAAGGTTTCTTAAAGGAGCTTCCAAAGAATGCTGCAGTCACATTTGAAGTTGATTCAAGAGACCCACAAAATGTCCCTGTGGATAAATTTAGTAAAGATGCGTTTGTAATGGTAAAATGTGAACCGTTAGGTAAAGTAGAACTCAATAAAAAGAGTTTTTATATTCCGTTTTGTACAACCGTCTTTATGGATTGCAAGGCTGAAAAAGTAACAAAAATAGATGAATATAAATATAATGTTACAATGAGGAATGAATCACCAAAATGTACAATTTGGTGTACAGATACAGAACCAAAGCAAGAGGGGAATGTATTAAATTTAGGTTGTAAATAATGAAATAATAAATGAACGTATTACAGAAAAAAATATATGATTACTTTGAGCGAGATTCTGACTTGAAAGTCCTTTTCATTTTTCAGGATTCTGTTGACCTGTTTTCGGCAGCAGAACTCGAAGGTGCCGCTTGGAAGGAAGGTTATAGATATATAGATTTCAAGGCTGATTGGTTCACAACCAAATATCGTTTGGATAATGATTGGCAGCATGATAAGGTAATTATCTTCTGCCATCAGCAAAGTCCATTGAGAGTTAAGTCGCTGCAGGCTTCTTTTCCTCTGATGGATGTGCTTGCTGCCAATATGGAATACCATAGCCAGGATTATGCAGCATTTATGCAGCAGTATGGATTGCCTGCAGGCGATAAGAAACTTGTACGTTTTGTAGAAAAAAATGTTATCTCGTTACAGTCGGAAAAGTTGTTGAAACTATTTAGACCCAATTATCAAGATGGCAGTATCTCGTATGACATGATGGTGAGAGGTTTCATCAGTAGTTATATGGGAAGTGAACGAATATTCGACTGGGATAATATTATTTTGCGAGTTCTGTTGTATGGCAGAGAAAACGAAAGGGAAAAGCAGACAGACTTTTATAGCAAGCTTCGTGGCTGCAAAGATGTTGAAGTGGCTTTGAGTGAACATCTGACAGACATCTTTGGCGTTTCCTTTGATGATTCAACTCATGAGAAGGTTGGTCAGATGGTTAAGGTTTTCAAATATAATGCCATTGTTCAGAATTTGGCACCAGTAAAAGCAGATAACTATAAGCAAACAAGAATAGCTGATGGTGTTGCACTACAGCACATGAACCGTATATTGGAATTAGCCCTTAGCCAAGAAAAAACAGCTAAGGATCTCTCTGAACTCTTTGATGAGTTAGGGGGAGAGATACATGATGCCGACATCATTCGCTGGTATGGTACTGAGGCTAATTACTATTATGTCCCAGAGGCACTTTGTGCCCCAATTATAACAGCACTCATAGAGCAAAAAATTGAAAATGAGCCTGAGGTTGTTATCAACCGTATTGAGGAGTTGATGCTTAAGCATAATGATAATTCAATGTTGTCGGTGGTCATGGATTATGTAATTATCGTTGCTCGATTTTATGAAAAGGCTCTCGGTCTTGGTTCTTTGACGCTCAACACTGCTGACGAATATGTCGTGAAATACGAATCGGATTATTGCTTGATAGATCAATATTATCGCTTGTCGATGGAAAACTATTATAGCATCGAACCAACTTGTGAATTGTTTGAGACCGTACAAAAAGTTAAGACTAAACTCGATCAAAATTACAGTAAGTTATGTCATCGTTTGAACTTGGAGTGGACTCGTTGCATCCAGGAAACTGGAGGCATGAAAGAGGTGCATCTTCTTCGTCAATACAATTTTTATGATGAAAAGATAAAACCGATCCAAAAGAAGGTGGCGGTGATAGTGAGCGATGCGCTAAGATATGAAGTAGCCCAGGAACTTATTGGAGAGTTGGCGAAGTCAAGACATATTGCAAGTTTGAAGCCTGCTCTTGCCATGTTACCATCGGAAACGAAATATTGTAAGCCTTCATTGCTTCCATATCGTGAACTTAAACTCTATGGGCAGGGTGAAAAACAGGATTTGTCTGTAGATGATCACATTCTTGACAAGATAGAGAAACGTTCAGAGCATCTGCAAGCCTTTCGTGAGGGTGCTCTTTGTGTACCTTATGAGACTGTGGCAGAATATAACCAAGATAAGAACAGAGAAATTTTCAAGCATTCTCTGGTCTATATCTTCCATGATGTCATTGACAAGGTGGGACACAAAGGAAGCTCGGATGAAATAGTGCAGAGTTGTAGAAAGGCTATCAAGGATTTGGCTACCATGATACCTAAGATACACGCTTCTTACAATGTAACCGAAGTATATGTGACAAGCGACCATGGGTTCC
>ULPC01007823.1_pt1 | contig 13091 bp, 12 predicted proteins | sample 1953181 | NCBI WGS metagenome assembly ULPC01 (sample SAMEA4835620, study PRJEB28245) | human gut metagenome | biome: gut microbiome; material: fecal sample | place: Denmark | collected 2008
ATGCGAAACTTCAGTTAATTTTTTAATCATTTGTTTATCGGCTCCTTGCTCCCGGAAGTTGCAGCAGCCCCTAAAAGATAGTATTCGCTGAAATCCTTGCAGCCCGGTGGCAACTGGTGGTGAACCAGCTGGGGGAGCATCTCCCTGAGTTGCATAAAGAGGCTTTCGCCCGGCACATCCTGATCGGGAAACATGTGGAATTCCACCTGATACAGTCTTCCGATATCCGTCAGCAGCTGCTTATCCTCAGGTTTGAGGAGCGTGGCAGAAGGGATGGCAATCGCCTTATGACCGGCAGAAAGCATCGCCCAGCAATCGCTACATCCCTCCGTAATGAACAGCCTCTCGCCCGGTTTCAGTCTCTTCACAACCGGCAGATTATAGATGCTGCATCTTGCGCCGTAGGGGAACCGGAAGCGGGGAGCATCCTGCTCCTTTTCTTCGCCCGGCCTTTTTTCTTCAGAAGAAACATTCCCCTCAGAAGAACAACCTCCCGATGAAGATTTTTTCTTTTTGTAATCCAGGTTCCGGTTCTGGATTCCTATAAGCCGTCCTTCGGTATCGAAGTAAGGAATCTGCAGCCAGTTGATGCCCTTCTTATCCGTCCATGAAGTCAGTCTACACCAGTTCACCACTCTCCAGTCAATCTTCCTCTCCTCGAAAAGAAATCTCCGAGCTGCCTGGTTAAGCCAGGGATGCTCAAAGAACCTAGCATACCTGCTTGCATCGAAGGAAGATTTCCCAGAATTATCACCCGAAGAAGAACCATCGGATGAAGAGCCCGAAGAAGCCCCTCTGCCCGAAGACCCCCCAAAGGAAAAGTTTTTCTCCGAAGAAGAATCCTCCTCCAGCTGAATCTGATGTTCCTCTGCGAGCCATCGGCAAGCCGCCGGGAAATTCTTCCCCAGGTATCGCATCGCCAGGTCGATGGTGCCGATGGAACTCCTCATGCAGACATAGCATCTGCAGCTGTTCTTGGTCTTGTTGAACGTGAGGCTGGCGTGGTGGTCGTCATGGAAGGGGCAGAGCGCCTTATGGTGCTCCACCTTCATCCCCATCTCTTTCGCGACCTTCTCTATCGGAAGTTCGCGCAGTTTCTGAATCTCATATTTCTCCATCATATCCCTTTCCCTTTCTTTTTCTTGGCATCAGCAGCCATCTTCTTCTGCCCGTCATCAGCAGCCTCTTTCTGCCCGTCATCAGCAGCCTCTTTTTGTCCGTCATCACCCTCTTTCTTCTTTCTTCCAGAGCCGCCACTCTTGCCCCCGTTCCGAGCGATTCCATCGCTCGTCCCGCTTCCTGTCAAGTACTCCTCAGTCTTAGTATAAAGCCCCGTTTCTGCCGAAAAGGTGATAAACTTGCGAAACACCCATTTCCTGATTTGCCCCTTCGTGCCATCTTTCGATTTCCCCAGCTGCAAGCGGAGCGATTCCAGCTGCACCTCGTTGAAAGGGTTTGGCAGGTCGTCAAGCAGGTTCTTAGGTCCTCTTCGCTGTGCCTCGCTTACCGAGTCAGCATCCTGGTTCAGCAGGTCGGCGAATAGCTGCATCTTGCTCCAGATATCATGATAAACCAGCCACTCCACAAGCTCACCCATCGCCTTCGTCCAAGTCTGGTCGTTCAGCACCCAGAGCAGGCAGCCCGCCTTCCATGCCGACACGATGGAGCGCTTTGAGATATCCCACAGCACATCATCATCCGTCAAGTCAGCAAGCGTAGCCATATCTGCCGCCAGACGGTCGGTAAGCGAGTTCAGAGGCTTGATGATAAACCGTCCCTTACAGATGCTGAGTTTCACCAGATACTCATCCAGCTTTTCAAAGAAACCGGCATCATATTCACCCTGTCTTGGGATCTTTCCCACTCGCGCCTGGCGCGCCTTATAAGAGAATACCATTCGGCCGAAAGTACCATTGAAGAGCTCGTTCTTGTAAAACTTGCGGGCTGCAAATGGGGTAGAAGAGAGCGTGGGATTGGCGCGCAGAACCGGATTACCTGTTATGCCGTCTGCCGTTGCTCTCAGAGCTCCGGCTCGCTGGCGGTCGTAGATATTGCGCAGCATCTGAGATATCTGCTTATGTCCGCCACACATCCGGTCCGCCATCTCCACCTCGGGCAGATTGAGGTATTGCGTTCTCTCGCCCAACTTCTCGCATCCCATGGCATTCTGGATGAAGGCGGCGTTGGTGACATCTGAGGGTGGAAACCAGAAACTCACATCCGGACGTGCCGGTTTCTCCTTGTTGGCAGACTTCGTTTTCATCTGTCTCTGCCATTCCACAAGCTTATCAAGTTCCTTCTCATCATGTTCACGGAAGTTGTGACAGATAGCTTCCACGATGTTGGACAGTTGTCCCTTATTACAGCCCGAATCGGCCACGAGATTGGCCATCATGCCACATAATTCCTTCCAACTGAGGTCAGGATATTGAAATTTCGCCTCACTTACCTGCGCTCCGAGTATCGGAAAGAGCATCGGAACTAAGGGTTCATGCATGTCTTTTGATACCTGAGAGAGCAAAAGTTGTACACATTCGGTGCCTTTTCCCAGCTTTGGCATCGTCGGAGCGGTTGAAATTGTGATATTATACTTCAAATTTTTTGTCTTCATTTCTTCTTAATTTATTGATTATGAGCTTTTTAGAGAGAAGTGGAGTTGGGTGGAGCGTTCCAGTTCCAGTTGTTCCAATTAATTTTTTGAGCGTTCCATTCCACCTTCTTATATATATAACTATCTATATATTAGGTAGTTATAGAGTCTCTATAAAGGGATATTGTCCTATGAAAACCTATTTGGAACAATTGGAACAACTGGAACAACTGGAACGCTTGCCCGAAAATCACTTCTGTTTTGAGCCTGTTACCGGCACCCCCGAAGTCCCCATTTCCTCTAGAAAGCCTCAACTCCGTTTATCTGTCATCACTCTTGCCGCTAATGATACGCAGCTCGTCGGCGGCACCCTGGCAGAAGTCCTGGAAGGTGAAGCGCTCTGAGAACTGCGGGCGGTTGAAGGTAGGGTAGAGTGTACCGTCTTTCTTCCGGTTTACGTTGATGTACTTTCCTTCATACACGTGCGGATTTCTCTGCACCACCTTCAGCATTTTCTTTTCCGAGTCATTCTGCACAAAGGTGAAGTGGTCTTCGCCGTCGTGCGTAATGGCTCCATCCAGATACTCGCCAACGGCCATGCGCCCTGGCTCTTTAGTCATCAACTTGAGGTCGATACCCAATTCTGTGTTTGGGTAGAATCCCTTTCCTGCCTTACTTGAACTTTCGTTCATATTGTCATTTAATACTATATTCATTTTTACTTGAGTATTAAATAAGCCTCTCTGGTACGATGACGTTCGAAGAGGTTTCCCCATCATCTTTTCTAGTACCATCATTCCCCATTTCGTGATTTGCAACTCGCCTGATGGGTAGTCATCTTGTTATCAGATGACGGGTGCAAAAGTAAGAAGAAAAAGCCTGGCACAGATGCTTTTCCAAAGTGCCGTCTCCAAAGTTCTCTGAATTTCTCCGATTTTCTCTGTTTTTCTCTGATATTCTCTCTACGTATAGTCGCATTTTTGACTTAGGGGTACAAAAAAGCGACCGATACCTGAACAAAAATCAAGTATCGGTCGCTATCAGAAGATATAAATCTCTATCAGGAAAGCCCAGTCGCTATCGTCTTCTAGTCCTTATTATAATATTTACAGAATCTTGTATCCGAACCCTCCTTTCTCAATCGGCATACCCATCCGTATCAATTCTTCATGGGCATTTTTTGTGTTTTGTGGCAGCAGCACCTTGCCCTCCTTTTTCAGTATGTTCAGTCTCTTACAGATTTCCTGTATGTCAAATTGCTTTACCAGTCTCTCCACCTCTTTATGCACTTTCCATCCATCGTCTTCATCGAGTGCAGGATGCACAAAATGGAAGAGTTCCTTCTGAAAACCTTCTCCTGCAGCTTCATTGGTTTCACTAGCTTTTTCTGTCACCTCTGCCTCGTAATTCTCCTCCGTCACCTCTGTTTCTTCAGCAAAAAAATCCTTTGCAATCTTCATCATCTGCTGTGCAGACAGATTGCCCTGGATAGTCAGTTCTTTGTGCTGGTTGTTGTAAATAACATTGCCTGCATAATAATTATTACTCATATTTCTTCCTTTTTTTATATTCTTGTAATATTTTTGTATGTCTATAAATCTGATGGCAGCAAAGCAGAATTCCCTTCTTCCTGGTGGTCAAGATGCAGATGCTTACTATGAACATCAAATGTAGAATCTCCTGCATGATAGTGCTCTGCCTGAATCGTAGGCTTCTTTGCCACCTCTTTTAAAGCCTTCGTCTGTTCCTTGATGGCATTAATCTGTATACCTTCTCTTGCCTCTTCAGAAAGGAAACGCTCAGTCATATTGTCAACCCGAAGTTTATACTCTGGGGGTAAATATGAAATCTCGTGATAGATGAATCTCTGCAAAACCTCAACATCTTCTCGTCTGACTAGAGTTTGGCTGTACTTGATGATTTTATCAATAAGGTAGTCTTCCTTCTGGCTTGTTAGAGATGGGGTAGGAGCAAAGCTGTTTGTTGGCAGCCCCAAACGCATGCGCAGACGGTCTCTAATCACAAAAGCGGTAAGCAATTTGCGATACTTATCTAATGGAATGCGTGTGTAGTGAGCGCGTATGAGCATGGCTACCTTATCATCATTGGAATAAGGAGCCAATGCCGGAATATTGGAAAGTTCTGTCTCTATATCTTCCAACCATGACATCATTTTCAAATTATCTGGTTTATGACAGTCGGCACCTTTTAAGTGCAACCAGTCATGCCATGCCCTTTCTGCTTCATGGGTGGATAGTAGATGGGGGAGCCAACTTTTGCGGAGCTTCTTCTGGCGACCCTCATTGCATAAACCGCTCAATAAGTGTTCTAGTTCATTCGCCATATAGCGCATCTTGTCGCCCTTTTTTGCTTCCATAGCTTTTATGACATTCTCTATTCCCTCCTTCGCTTCGTACCATAGAGCGTATTTTCCCATTGTTATTAAAGTCTCTGTGTATTCCTGAAGCTCCTCTTCTTCATCAGAAGTTAACGTCTCATGTCTCAGAATATCTATCATCATCATCGTAGCATCTTCTACGCATAAAAACTCCTCTGTCATAGGAAATAAAGGCAGGGTCGGCTCCCATTCTTTCCAATGGTCTTTATGCAAGATGGGCACAATTGGAGTAGAATCAGTTTCTGCTTCAACAAAAAAATAGCCCTCTGCAGAAATTATAACCTCCTTAACCCGAGCGCGGAAATAACCCCGTCCGCTGGTTGTCAATGCAGCCTGAGCCAATGATTTATATTCTTCTCTATTACGTACATAGCCTGCCTTCCGACTCGCAACGCGCGCAACAAAAGCTTCTTCATCAGTTTCGTTAGTAGGTTCGGGTTTTACCGAAACATAGGGGTGCTTTCTGTCCAGCATGGTCAGAAATTCTATTGTTTTTTGTTGTTCTTGTGCAGTCATATCCTCACCTTTTACGTGGTTAGAATTTACTGCATATTGTACCCCAACTATTTTTATTAAATCTCCCATTGTTTGGCTTTTAGATTTTTGGAAAGCTGAATTTAGTTATTACGGCCGTCCGGAGTACAAAGTTACAAAATAAATTCCTATTAGCATTAAAATGTAACATTTTTAACATTATTCGTAACAAAAAAATCTAGATTTCGCCCTTTTTTGTGCAGCTTTTAATAAAGAAGCTCCTTTTCTCTTTCCTATTTTCCACTCTTTCCTTCGCCTCCAATCTCTCCTCTCTCGCCCCCAATCTCTCCTCTCTCGCCCCCGTTCCAAGCGATTCCATCGCTTGTCCCCCTTCATCCTCTCTTTTCCACCCAGCCTCCTCTCCAAGCGCCTCCATTTTCCCTATCTCCATTCCGCAATCCTTTCCGCCATCTCATTCAGTTCCAGGCATTGTTCCCTGGTAATAGTCTTCTTCTCCATATGGTAATCCCAGGGGCTAATCTGAAACAGCAGCCCCTCAGAACAGGCATAAAAACTCTCCCCGCAAGGCTTATACAACCTCGGGAACCCGTTCTCCCTCAAGAGCACAATACGGTACCCCCGGTTCATAGCCTCGCGCAAAACCTCCTTCTCTTTAGTCGAGATAGCAGCACTCACCAGCACGCCACCACGTTCTCCGCAAGCCAGCCATTCCTCGCGCAAGCGCCTCAAATCCTCCTCAGAATACCGGCGATGTACAACGACCGCCACCTTATCAGGAATATCGAGCAAGAAACAGTTGCCCACCATCTGGCATCTGCGACCCGCCACCTCTTTATTCTGCATCACGGTAAAAAGCCCCGGGTTCATCCTCTTCACCATCAGTCTTCTCGGGTTATCATCCAAGTATTTCTTCCATCCCTCCAGTTGTCTCTCATGCAGCAGAACCTTGTCATTATACCCCAATTCAAAGAGCCCCTTCCTTGGTGCCGTATTCATCCCATAAATCCTCCAGTAAGCCTTGTTGCATCCCATCTTAAACCCCTTTATCACCATTCCCAGCGAACCCATCTCTTTCTCTCTTTTCGCCGTCATCCCAATCGAGCCCGCTTCATTCTCTCCAGTCTGAGCCTGGTTAGCCCCTCCAGCCGAAGCCAAGTTAGCCCCTTTAGTTTGAGCTAAGTTAGCTTCTTTGATCAAAGCCGAAGCCTGTCCCTCTCGAGCCTCCGTTCCAAGCGATTCCATCGCTTGTCCCCCTCTCAAGTCCTCCTTCACCCTCACAATCAGGTGAATATGATCAGGCATGATGCAAACCCTCCAAACCTCCACCTGGGGGTAATATTTATGAATCTTCGGAATCTCCTCCTTCGCGATGGCAATCCCCAGTTCAGAAAGCATCACTTTCGGCGCATCACCATCCCCAGGACGGGCATCCACCCGTCCCCACAGTTTCCCCAGCAGAGGCATGCGTCCCTCCACCACAAGCGTCAGCATATAAGTACCCCTTCCATGGTAATCATGCCATGGGCTTCTGCGTTTCATGGAGTGCTGGGTTTCATGCACCCTCAATCCTCTAGCTATAGCTTCATCTCTATCCATAATAAAATAAGTAAAAAGTAAATAATTAAAGCTCCCGCTCCCGTTTTTCCTGCAAGCCCGCCCCTCCAGCAAAGAAGCAAAGAAGGGAGCAGTCCCCATCTCACCCCCGTTCCAAGCGATTCCATCGCTTGTCCCTCATCGCTTTTGTCCCTCATCGCCAATCTTCACCATTCATCCCTGCCTTCTCCCTTCACAATCTCCTTCACCCGTTCCTCTATTTTCCTCCAAGGTTGCCCCAGGTTTACCGTCCTCACAAAGATGCGATGCCCCGTCTCCTTATACCTATAAGAAAAGTCGAAATCCTCATCCACGGTAGGGTAGACCAAAGCTCCGCAAGCATTCATAGTATGCGGCTTGCTCCGGTCTTCCTGGTTCATCACGTAAGAAAGAATCTGCGAGAGATGATCCCTACGAACCTTCTCCCTGCCGCCAAACTTCGAAACCAGCGCCTCGCGGTAAAACTTGGCATCAAGAATAAGCTTCTCCTGCCTATTCGGATTGAAAAGCGTCACGTCAGTTTCCATCATCGGTAGAGCCTCGCCAGCCTCCTTAAACATCATCCCGAAAGGTGAAAGCTGGAAATCAATATATTCCCGATGCACCTCAGGATACTCATCCCGGCAATTCTGCTTGCAGAAATTCATGAGGAATCGCTCAAAGATGCAGTCCATCCGGAAATCATCCTCCGTGAAATCCAAAAACTCCAGTCTGCCATCCTTATCCTTGCAGGGAAGGGTAGAGTCCCAAATCAACCGGCAGATATTAAGAACCAGCTTATGAAGGTAGCTCTCTCTGTAAATAATCCAGCAATACCTCGTTAAGTTTCAGCATCTGCTTTACTTTTTCCTGACTATATGTTCTTTCAATTCTTGCCATAATCGAAATCATTTTATGTTGCAGATAAAACCTTTGATGATTCTGAGTGCCCGACAATCTTGGTTTTACCTTAGAATTATGCCGCAAAGTTAAGATTATTATTTTGAATAAGCAAAGTTTTTTGAGCATTTTTCTTGGCGGTTTATCAAAAATGTGCTATTTAGTGCAGGAAAACTGCAGGAACCTGAATATCATGTAAAGGGAGAATTTTGAAATGAAGAAAATGAAAAAATTCGGAATGAAATCATGAGTGGCTGACAACGGAATATTTCCTCCTTTTTTTACTTTCCTCTTTTTAATTCTAACCGGTATTATGGTAAATAGGCGTTATGAGAAAAAGAAAGAGGTGAAATTTGGAAATGGAACCGGTTCACCCCTTTCTGATCATTACTTCCTTTCTGCCTGTTCTGAGATTAATTCTCATTTTCAATCAAAATGAAGAAAGCACGGAAACAAGTATAGGTTCCTTCTTTGCCATTTTATTCTGTTTCAAAATTTTAGGATTGCTTTATTCTGTCGGCAAAGTTTACATTAAAAGTACGAAATATCCAAGTAAAACTGAGAAAATTAGCATTTTTTCTTAAAAAAATTAAAACCGAGTACCCTTAAAGCCATCTGAATACGTAATATGATTAGTTTTTAGTAACTTTGCAACATAAAATAAAAAAATAGAAATGAAAAAAGTATTTTTAATCTTTCAATTACTCCTTGTAGTAATGCTGGCTCAGGCGCAGATGATGAACCCTGTGAAGTTCACCAGCTCGCTGAAAACAGACGGAAGTGCTGTGGCCGAAATCGTGTTTAGCGGAAAAATCCAACCGGGATGGCACGTCTACTCTACCGGTTTGGGTGGCGATGGTCCGATTTCCGCTTCGTTCAACGTAAACAAGCTTGAAGGAGCTGAACTCGTAGGAAAACTTCAGCCACGCGGCAGAGAGATTGCAAAGTTCGACCCTCTCTTCGAGATGAAACTCCGTTATTTTGAAGGTAGCGTTACCTTTGTACAGAAGGTGAAGTTTACCCAACCTAATTATCATATTGATGCCTATCTGGAGTATGGCGCCTGCAACGACCAGAACTGTCTGCCACCAAGCGAGGCAGCATTTAAGCAGAGTGGTAAATCGCCAGCCGTTGATACTCCTGCAGCTGGGGCAAAAGATGCTCTGAATGCAAAGGATGCGAAGGCGATTGATCCTGCCCTTGCTGCCAAGATGAAGGCCGATTCGCTTGCCAAGGCCGCTGCCCTGGCTCAGACCGATAGCGCTACTCAGCCCGTAGATTCCGCAGCTTTGGCATCTGCTATGGAAAATCTGAACGTCAAGGACTTATGGAAACCGGTTGTTAAAGAACTTCAGGCTTTTGGCGGAGCTAACGACATCGCCAACCATTCGCTCTTCTACATCTTCTTCATCGGTTTTGTGGGCGGTCTGCTTGCGCTCGTCATGCCTTGCATCTGGCCTATTATCCCGATGACCGTAAGTTTCTTCCTGAAGCGTGCTAAGAACGATAAGAAGAAAGGTATCCGCGATGCGATTACTTATGGTTTGAGCATCGTAGTCATCTATCTGGTTTTGGGTCTTGCCGTAACAGCCATCGCTGGTCCTAGCACCCTGAATGCGCTCAGCACAAGTGCCGTATTCAACATCATCCTCTTCCTCCTGCTTGCCGTTTTCGCCTTCTCGTTCTTCGGTTGGTTTGAAATCAAATTGCCTGACAGTTGGGGAAATGCGGTAGACAACAAGGCTTCCAGCACCACGGGTATGATTTCTATCTTCCTGATGGCTTTTACCCTGGTATTGGTCAGCTTCTCATGTACAGCTCCTATCATCGGTTTGCTGCTGGTTCAGACCGTTACATCCGGCGACTGGCTCGCTCCTACCGTGGGAATGTTCGGTTTTGCGCTTGCTCTGGCGCTCCCATTCACCCTCTTCGCCCTCTTCCCATCATGGTTGAAGTCGGCTCCTAAGTCGGGTTCTTGGATGGAGACCATCAAGATTGTACTCGGCTTCATCGAGCTTGCCTTCTCTCTGAAGTTCCTCTCTGTAGCCGATCTGGCTTACGGCTGGCACATCATGGACCGCGAGGTATTCCTCTCTCTCTGGATTGTCATTTTCGGTCTGTTGGGTCTCTATCTCATCGGCAAGCTGAAGTTCCAGGTTGATGCAATCGGGGGCGACATCAACAAGCCTATGCCTGTAGCCTGCATCATGTTGGGTCTCTGTTCTTTGGCATTCTCGGTTTACATGATTCCAGGTCTCTGGGGCGCTCCTTGCAAGGCTGTGAGCGCATTTGCTCCACCTATTAATACACAGGACTTCAACCTCAACACCAAGACCGTAGAGCCTGCTTACAAGGATTATGAGTTGGGAATGGCTGCTGCCAAGGCTTCCGGCAAACCGGTATTGCTTGATTTCACGGGTTATGGTTGTGTAAACTGCCGCAAGATGGAGGCTTCTGTCTGGACAGATCCATCGGTTGCCGATAAGCTGGCAAAGGATTATGTCCTCATCTCACTTTATGTAGATGACAAGACTCCTCTTCCTGAGCCTATGGAGGTAACGTTTAATGGTGAGAAGCGCACCCTGCGAACCGTTGGCGACAAGTGGAGTTATCTGCAGGCAAGCAAGTTTGGAGCTAATGCCCAGCCATTCTATGTGGCTATTGACAACGACGGCAATCCTCTTGCAGCAGCCTTCAGTTTCAAAGAAGATGTTAGTGCTTATCTCGACTTCCTGAACAAGGGTCTGGATAATTACAGAAACAAATAATGTTTTTGATTTAATAGTTCAAATAAGGCCGGTATTGGTTCATTTAAGTAGATTTATGAAGGATAAATTTCAATAGACTAGTTTATTCAAGGTAGATTATTTAGGATTGTTACTTCCCCCGACAGGTATGGTTTCCAAGCCATCCTGTTGGGGGATTTTTTTTGTAAAGGCACAAAAAAATAGGGCCTGTTTCACAACAGACCCTAAACATACTTACTAAAACTAAATTAACCACTAAAAAAACTAATATTTTTTAATCCTAGAAAATAAGGTGAATAACACCTTTAATCTAAAAACCTAATCTATGACACGAAATCATCCCGATTTCTTGATTGCAAAGATAGGGCTTTTATATGAAACCGCCAAACTTTTTTCCAACTTTTTTTCTAAGAGTGGGCTTTTTTATCGGGATTTCACATTATTTAATCAATAAGCCCCCTACTTCACATTTTAGAACCTATAGCCAACGGTCATCAGCAACTGATGGCGCTTGTTGTCAACCTTGGTAGCAGGAGCTGCATTAGCGCCAAGTTCCTCCCAGGCTGCAAATGGATAGAAGTCACCATTCTGACAGCTGTACTGGTAAGCCACATCAATAGACAGCTTCTTGTAGTTGAAACCTACGCCGGCTGTTAATCGGTTAGTCGCCTTCCAGTTGGTATAATCTGTAGAGGTGGCGTAGATTGTTCCCTGAGAAGGGATTGTCTGGTCACGGTCTGCGCCCTCCTTGAACATCGGAGAAACGTAATTATAACCCAGACGGAGCGCCAACATACTGACAGGCTTGTATTCCAAACCCAGCTTCAGCGTGCTCACGCCCTGCAACGACTGTTTGGTGTGGTCATTCATGAGGTCATCGCTTGAACTGGTTTCATAATATTCGCCCCAATAACCATCATAATAACCGCCATCCTTCACACGATTATCCATGTGATTGTACCATGCATACTCGTAAGTAGCACCCAGGGCAAGATTGCTGCCAATGGTGTGACCCAAGCTGATACCCGTCTTCCAAGCCGTATTCAGACGATAATCGAGGCTGGAACTGTTCGTATTGCTAGCCTCAGCATAATTGCCCTTATCGTCCGTTATATTCTTGTCAACGAGTTCCAGGTCAGCTGTTCCATCCATAGACAAATCATAAAATACTGGCGAATTGACGTAAGCACCAATACGGAATGGAGAATCTTCTACCGGACGGAAGATAATACCCAGTTTTGCATCATAACCGGTACCCGTGATACGCTGGCTTTCCCAAGCTGTTCCGTAAGCCTCCTTATCAGCCACATAATTCTCTGTATAAACAGAATTGCTGCGGTAATGAACATCATGAATGCCCAAGGTGAAGCCCAACCATACGCGGTCGTTGAAACCCACGCTAATGTTGAAATCATATTCGCCTATGTAGCCCTTCTGATACTGGCCAAAGAGGAACGAACGGCCATCGTAGGTCATCTGGTTTCCTTCCTCGTCTTTACCCATCAACGCATTATAGTTAGCATCTACCGCATTCCAAACCTGATCGCCTGCATCTTTACCATGTTCCTCATCCAATTTTTTAGCGTAAGCCGTCTTGGCAGAAGCCCATTTGGTTTGAGATGCTCCGTTGAGATAATTGGCTGCAGAAAGAATCTGAGAGAAATTTGTGCTCTTGTGATAGTTGAAACCGAAGTTGAGCTTTACATTCGAATCGCCATTTGTAGCAGCCCAAACGAAACCAATCTGGTCGAAACTAGGAACCGATTTCTTTCCGTCGAAGCCAAATGGAGTTTTATCGAAATTGAGTTCCGTATCAGCTCCAGGCTGAGCCACAACACCAGCCGATAAACTTGCCATGCTCTTTCTGAACAGACCCAAACCGGCAGGGTTGCTGGAAATGGTAGAAATATCTGCGCCCAAGGCTTCCATAGCTCCACCCATACCTACATAGCGTGCAGTACCCGTGAGGGAATTTTCTGCAAACTTAGTATCCTGATAAGTTTCCTGAGCCAACATTGGGGCTGACATGAGTCCCAATGAAGCCAGGAATAAATATTTTAAATTCTTCATAATCTCTTAATTCTTAAGGTCTTCATTCCCAGATGAAAGTTTTCATTTTCGAAAATTGTCTTCATCCTCAGAACAAAGCCCAAGCTATTAACTATAAACTATTAACTATAAACTGAAAAGCGACTATCTTCTTCCGCCAAAGCCGCCGCCACCTGAGCGACTGCCGCCTCCGAAGCTACCGCCTCCTCCGCCAAAGCTTCTACCACCGGAATGCGATCCGCCTCCGAAACTGGCTCCACTACGGTTTCCGAATCCGCCAAAGTTGCTGCGGTCGAAGTTGTTGGTATTATTATTGTTGCGAACGCTATTGTAACGGCCA
>ULPC01038956.1_pt1 | contig 13045 bp, 10 predicted proteins | sample 1953181 | NCBI WGS metagenome assembly ULPC01 (sample SAMEA4835620, study PRJEB28245) | human gut metagenome | biome: gut microbiome; material: fecal sample | place: Denmark | collected 2008
GTCACTTAGTGTCAGATGGTGATGAAGGTGAAGACAAAATGTTAAAATCAGCAAGAGAAGAACACAAAACACCATTACAAATAGCAGAACATTATACAAAATTATTCTTTGATGATTTAAAATCATTAAACATAGAAACACCAGAAATAGTATGTAAAGCAACAGATCATATAAAAGAAATGCTAGAATATGTAGAAAAATTAGTGGAAAATGGTTATGCTTATGAAACATCAACAGCAATTTACTTTGATGTTTCAAAGCTTGACAAATATCCAATATTAACAAACATAGATGTAGAAAATCAAAAAGCAGGTGCAAGAGTAGATGTTGACCCAGAAAAAAGAAATCCGTATGATTTTGCATTATGGATAAAAGCACCAGAAAATCATTTAATGAAATGGGATAGCCCATGGGGACCAAGTTACCCAGGATGGCATATAGAATGTTCAGCAATGGGACAAAAATACTTAGGAGACCAATTTGATATACATACAGGAGGAATAGACTTAATACCAACACACCATGAAAACGAAATAGCACAAAGCAAAGGAAAATGCGGAAAAATACCAGCAAATTATTGGCTACATGGAGAATATCTATTAATAAATGGTGGAAAAATGTCAAAATCATTAGGAAATGTATATCTAGTAAAAGACATCAAAGAAAAAGGTTATGACCCATTAGTATATAAATTATTTAGTTATTCATGCCACTACAGAAATAAACTAAACTTTACTTGGGAAGGAATAGACTCTGCATCAAAATCATTAGAAAGATTACGTAATAGTTATCAAACAAACCTAAACGGAACAGATGAATTATCAGATGAAGATAGAACAAAATTATCACAAATCGAAGAAAACTTCCATAAAGCAATAAATGATGACCTAAATATGCCACTTGCAATGAGCTTTGTATGGGAAGCAGCAAGATTTGAAAAGAAAAATCCAGAAGTTGCAAAATTATTATCTAAATTTGATACTGTTTTAGGAATTAAAATAGATGAAATAAATTCAAAAAAAGAAGAAATTCCACAAGAAATTTTAGATTTAGCAGAACAAAGAAAAATTGCAAGAGAGAATAAAGATTGGGCTAAGTCTGATGAATTAAGAGATTTAATTAATGAAAAAGGCTATGAAGTTAAAGATACAAAAAATGGCCAAGAAATTTATGGAAAATAAAATGTCAAAGGGGACGGCCTTTTTTGACATATTACAAAAATCAAAATAATAAAATAAAAGTTGTAAAAAAAGGACGTCCCTTTTGACAACATAGGAGGAATAAAAATGGCAATATTATTACCAGGAGGAGCAGGATTTATAGGAAGTCATACTGCTGTAGAATTATTAAATAAAGGAAGAGAAATAGTTATAATAGACAACTTCTCAAATAGTACACCAAAGGCACTTGAAGCAATAAAAAAAATAACAGGAAAAGATTTTAAATTCTATGAAATGGATTATTTAGACAGAGAAAAATTAGAAAAAGTATTTGAGGAAAATAACATAGAAGCAGTAATGAACTTTGCAGGTTATAAAGCAGTTGGAGAATCAGTACAAAAACCAATAGAATATTATGAAAACAATATATCAGGAGCATTAGTATTATTAGATACAATGAGAAAATACGGATGCAAAAAATTTATATTTAGCTCATCAGCAACAGTATATGGAGAACCAGAAAAAATGCCAATAACAGAAGATACACCAACAGGAGGAACAACAAATCCATATGGAACAACAAAATTATTTATTGAACAAATATTAAAAGATATCTATAAATCAGATAACACATGGGACATATGCATATTAAGATACTTCAATCCAGTAGGAGCTCACGAGAGTGGACTAATAGGAGAAGAACCAAAAGGAATACCAAACAACTTAATGCCATATGTAGCAAGAGTTGCAGCAGGAACATTAAAAGAATTATCAGTATTTGGAAATGATTACAATACACCAGATGGAACAGGTGTAAGAGATTACATTCATGTTGTAGACTTAGCAAAAGGTCATATAAAAGCATTAGAAAAACTAGAAAAAGAACAAGAAGGATTATACATTTATAATTTAGGAACAGGACACGGAGTAAGTGTATTAGATATGGTAAAAGGATTTGAAAAAGCAACAGGAAAAGAAGTACCATACAAAATTGCACCACGTAGACCTGGAGATATTGCAATATGCTATGCTGATCCAACAAAAGCAAAAGAAGAATTAGGATGGAGTGCAGAAAAAAATATTGATGATATGTGTAAAGATAGTTGGAATTATATAGAAAAAAGTCAAGCTAAATAGTTTGACTTTTTTTGATATATAGACTATAATAATATATGTATTTTAAAGGGTTTGGAGGAAATAAATTGAAAAATTTTAAACAAATAATAGCAAAACAAATATCAAAAATAATAAATATAGATGAGCAAGAATTAACAAGTTACATAGAAACACCAAAAGATACCAAAAATGGTGACTATGCTTTCCCATGCTTTAGACTAGCAAAAGAATTAAGAAAAGCACCACCAGTCATTGCAAATGAAATAAAAGAAAAAATAGAATTAACTGATGAAATAGAAAAAGTAGAAGTAGCAGGAGGTTATTTAAACTTTTTTATAAATAAATCAGAATTAGCAGTAGAAGTATTAAAAGAAATTTCAAATGTAGAGCAATATGGAAAATCTGAATTGGGAAAAGAAAAAAATATAGTAATAGATTATTCTGCACCCAATATAGCAAAACAATTCCATATAGGACATTTACGTTCAACAGTAATAGGTGGAGCTTTATACAACATATATAAATATTTAGGTTATAATGTAACAGGAGTAAATCATTTAGGAGACTATGGAACACAATTTGGAAAACTAATAGAAGGTTACAAAATGTGGGGAAAAGAATATAATATCGAAAAAGATCCAATAAATGAACTAACAAAAATTTATATAAGAATAAATGAAGCTTGCAAAGAAAATGAAGAAATATTAGAAAACTGTAGAAATAATTTCAAAAAACTAGAAGATGGAGACCAAGAATGTGTTGAAATTTGGAAAAAATTTAGAGAATTAAGTTTAAAAGAATTCCAAAAAGTATATGATTTATTAGGAAGCAAATTCGATTCATGGAATGGAGAATCTTTCTATTCAGACAAAATGCCAGAAGTAATAGATATATTACAAAAAACAGGTAAATTAGTAGAATCACAAGGAGCTAAAATAATAGACTTAGAAGATAAAGGAATAAATACACCATGTATTATAGAAAAATCAAATGGTTCTACAACATATGCTACAAGAGATTTGGCAGCTATACTTTATAGAGCAAGAACATATGATTTTGACAAAGCATTGTATGTAACATCATATGAACAAGTATTACACTTTAAACAAGTATTTGAAGTAGCAAAACTTTTAGGACTAGATGAAAAATATACAAAAGGATTAGAACATGTATCATTTGGAATGGTATTATTACCAACAGGAAAAATGTCAACAAGAGAGGGTAATGTAATAAGATTAGATGAATTACTAAAAGAAGCAATTTCTAGAGCTAAAGAAATAATAGAACAAAAAAATCCCGAATTAGAAAATAAAGAAGATGTAGCAAAAAAAGTTGGTATAGGAGCAGTTATTTTTAACGACTTATCAGCATCAAGAATAAAAGATGAAGTATTTGATTGGGACACAATATTAAACTTCCAAGGAGAAACAGGACCATATATTCAATACACATATGTACGTACAAAAAGTGTATTAGAAAAAGCAGAATATTTACCAAAAATTGAAGAAGTAAAAACTGAAATGCTAACAGATGAATGTTCACAAGATATACTAAAATTAATATACAATTTCCAAGATATATTAGTTCAAGTAACAGAAAAGAATGAACCATCAATTTTAGCTAGATATTTAATAGATTTAGCAAAATCGTATAGCAGTTTCTATAATGAAAATAAAATAATTGTTGAAGATAAAGAAGTGCAAAATGCACGTGTATATTTAACATATGCAACATCTGAAGTTTTAAAGCAAGGAGCTAAATTATTAGGAATAGAAATGCCTGAAAAAATGTAAAAATAAGAGGAGTAGTAAAAATTACTACTCCCATTTTCATATTAATCTCCTCCGTCATGTTCCTTTTTCATAGTGCTCACCAACTTTCTATAATATGAAAAATTAATAGTTACTCAAAAAGTATAACAAAAAGTAATAAAAAAATCAATAAAAAAAGTGGAAACTCATAATTCCCACTTTTTTTTAATAAACTATTTTTTATCATCTTTCATAACTTCTTTTATAGCTCCTAAACTTGAAAGAGCACTAGTTGCTTCAAAAGGAATAAATACTTTATTAGCTTCACCATCAGCAACTTTTTCTAAAGCTTCAAGAGATTTTAATTGAACTAATTTTTCATCTGGATCTGATTTCTTAATAGCATCATAAACCATTTGAATTTCTTTAGCTTTAGCTTCAGCAACTTCTTTTATAGCTTGAGCTTCACCGGCTGCTCTAGTAATTCTAGATTCTTTATCAGCTTCAGCTTCTAAGATAGCAGCTTGTTTTTTACCTTCAGCAATAGTAATTGCAGATTGTCTTTGAGCCTCAGATTCAAGAATTAAAGCTCTTTTATTTCTTTCTGCATTCATTTCTTTTTCCATTGCATCTCTGATATCAGCAGGTGGTGTAATATCTTTAATTTCAACTCTATCTATTTTACATCCCCATCTATCAGTAGCTTCATCTAAAACAACTCTTAATTTATTATTAATACCATCTCTAGAACTAAATGTTTCATCTAAGTCCATTTTACCAATGATATCACGAATTGTTGTAATAGCTAAGTATTCAATACCTTTCTTTAAGCTTTGAATTTCATAAACAGCTTTTGCTGGATCTGTTATTTGATAGAAAACAACAGTATCTATAGTAATTGTAACATTATCTTTTGTAATAACTCCTTGAGGTGGAACATCCATTGTTTGTTGTTTTAAACTAACAACACTTCTTACATGATCAAAAAATGGAATTATAATTGTAAGACCTGCATCAGCAACTTTATAAAATTTACCTAATCTTTCAATTATATAAACCTCAGATTGTTTAACGACTTTTATTGATTTGAATGCTATAACTAAAATAATAGCTAATAAAATTAATAAAAATACCATAATTAAATCCTCCTTATAAACTATATCTATTTTAACACTTAAAAATATTAAGTAATATAAAAAACTAAATTAAATTTTAGACTCTACTTTTTCAGAGTCAACAAGTTTTACAATAGCTTTAACACCATTAATTTTTAAAACTTCAACCTCTGAACCTTCTTTAATAATTTCATCATTTTCAGTTTCAGCAGACCAAACTTCACCATTCAATTTTATTTGACCAGAAGAGTGAATAGGGTCTATATCTTTTATAACTAAAGCTTTTTTACCAATTATGGAAAATACATTAGTATTTGTATTTTTAACGTCAACAAACTTTTTTATTAAAGGCTTAGTTGCTAGTATAAAAATAGTTGAAGTTATTAGAAATACAGTAGTTTGAATGATTATATTTGTAGTAAAAAAACTAACTATCATTGCGAATAAGGCACCGATTCCAAACCAAAAAATTAAAAATCCTAAAGTAAAAATCTCACATACAAAAAATAGTCCGGCAACGATTAGCCAAAATTGCCACATAAAAACCATCTCCAATCTTTTCCATACATTTATATTATACTATAAAAATTTAATTAATTCAACTGTAGACATTGTAATTTTACTAAAAAAATGATATATTAATACTATCATTTATAATAAAATATAAGGAGAGAAAAAATGAACCTAAGAAAAAATAAAGGAATAACAATGGTAGCCTTAGTAATAACAATAATAATCCTACTAATTCTAGCAGGAATATCAGTAACTGGAGTAATAAGAGGAATAGATGAAACAAATGAAAGCACCCAAATATCACAATTAGAAATGGTTCAACATGCACTATTAGAAAGAAAAACAAAAGCAGACCTAACAAAAGAAAAATTAGAAACATTACCAGGAACAACTGCAGACTATACAGAACTACAAAACCTAATAAACGAAATAAATACAATGAGTTCAGCAAATATCACATTAAGAGGAAATAAAGAAGATTATAAAGAACTATCAACAGCAGATTTAAAGGAACTAGGAATAGAAAAAGAAACAAATACTTTCATAGTAAATTATAAAACAGGAGAAGTAATAAACAAAACACAAAAAGTAACAAAAGCTGGAAGAGCTTTATATACATATGCAAAATAAATTAAGACTTGAGATAGGGAGTGTAAATTTGAATATTGAAGAAATTTTAGAAAAATCAAAATTGAATAAAGAAAATTTATATTATGATGAACCTATGGCAAAGCATACATCATTTAAAATAGGTGGACCAGCAGATGTTTTTATAAAAGTAGACAATATAGAAGAATTAAAAGAAATATTAGATTTAAGTAAAAAAAATCAAATACCACTAACAATTATTGGAAACGGAAGTAATCTACTTGTTACAGACAAAGGAATAAGAGGAATTACTGCAAAATTAAACTTAAAAGACATAGAAATAAAAAATGAAAATAATAAACAAATAATAAAAGTAGAGGCTGGTGTTCCAGTAGGATTGCTAGCACAAAAATTATTAAAAGAAGAAATTACAGGATTTGAAGAACTTTCTGGAATTCCGGGAACTATAGGTGGAGCAGTAATAATGAATGCTGGAGCACACGGAAAAGAATTAAAAGACATATTAAAAAAAGTTACTGCAATGGATTATAATGGAAATATACATGAATTTACAAATGAAGAATGTCTATTTTCGTATAGAAATAGTAGATTCCAAAAAGAAAAATATATAATTTTACAAGCAACCCTAGAATTAGAAAAAGGAAATTCTACAGAAATAAAAGAAAAAATGGATGAATATATGCAATTTAGAAAAGAAAAGCAACCAATAGAATATCCAAATGCAGGGAGTACATTTAAAAGAGGAGAGGATTTTGTAACAGCAAAATTAATTGATGAAGCAGGCTTGAAAGGCTACAAAGTTGGAGGAGCACAAGTATCAGAAAAACATGCAGGATTTATAGTAAATGTAGATAATGCAACAGCAAAAGATGTAATAGAACTAACAGATTACATAAAAGAAAAAATAGAAGAAAAATTTGGCAAAAAAATAAATTTAGAAATACAAATAATAGGAGAAAAATAAATTTTAAGTAGGGAATTTTGAAGGGAATGAATAAAATGAATGGATTTATGCAATGGTTTAAATCAAGCAATAAAATGAAAAGATGGATGTTTTTAATTTTAATTGGAATTATACTAATGTGTTATGGAATAGCAGAAACTTTAATATTAAAAGAAATGTCATTTGCAGAACTTGCAAAAATAATAGTAGTATTTGTAGCAGGATTTGTAGCAATAGTTCTAGGACTTGTATTTTTAAATAAAAGAACCTTAGAAGTATTAATCGAATCAACAGATGAAAGAATGAACGATACAAAAAATGTTAATGTAAAATCATTAATCTTCAATAAAAAAGTATATCATCAAGGACCAAATATTGTTGTAATAGGTGGAGGAACTGGATTAAATACAGTTCTTTCAGGATTAAAAAAATATACAGATAATTTAACAGCGATTGTAACAGTATCAGACTATGGAGAAGAAAAAACAGAATCAAGAAAAGAACTAAATAACTTACCAATAGATGATATAAAAGATAGTATGATAGCTTTATCTACTCAAGATGGAGAAATAGAAAAATTATTAAATTATAAATTTTTAGGTGGAAAATTGAATAATTTGACTTTTGCAGATATCTATTTTAAAGCAATGAGTGATGTGAATAAAGACTTTTCAGATTCAATAATAAAAAGCAATGAAGTATTAAATATTGTAGGAAAAGTAATACCTGTTACACTAGATGAAATGAATATAGTTGCAGAACTAGAAAATGGTTATGTAGTAACAGAAAAATCAAAAATACCTCAAATAACCTATGAAAAAGTTACAAAAATTAATAGAATTTACTTAAACCCAACAAATTGTAGACCTGCCCCAGGAGTTATAGAAGCAATAAAAAAAGCTGATTGTATAGTAATTGGACCAGGAAGCTTATACACAAATGTAATTCCAAACCTTTTAGTAAATGGTGTAGCAAAAGCAATAAAAGAAAGCACAGGATTAAAAGTTTATATTAGTAATATAATGACAGAACCAGGACAAACAGATGAATACAGCGTTTCAGACCATTTAAACGCAATAATAGAACACTGTGGAAAAGGAATAGTAGATTATTGTATATATGATACTGGAGAAATAGTACCAGAATTTATAAAAAAATATAATTTAGAAGGACAAGACTTAGTTATTCCAGATGTAGATAAAGTAAAAGGAATTACATACTTACAAAGAGATTTATCAACAATATCAGATGGATGTATTAGACATGATCCAGACTTAGTAGCATCATCAATAATAGAATTAATATGTGATGATTTAAAATATCAAGATAAGCAAAATGACCCACAATTTTTAATGCTTAATAATAAATTAAGAGAAGATAAAAGAATAAACAAAATCAAAAAACATATGGAAAAAGAAGAAAAGAAAAATCAAAAACATCCAAAAGAAAAAGCTAAAAGAACAAGTAAATTTAGTAGTAAATATAGTGATAGAATTGCATCAATTAGAGAAGCAGATGAAATGATAAAATTAAAAGAAGAAAAAATAAAGAAAAAAGAAAGAGTTAAAAATAAAGCTAAAGGTAAAACCAAAGCAACAACAGTAGCAAGCAAAAAAGCAAACAAAACACCGCAAGAAATAAGAAATGAAATGCTAAAAACATTAAAAGATAGCAAATTAAAATAACGGAGGAAACGATGAAATTTACTAAAGAAGATTTAGAATTACAAGATGGACTAAAAAAAGAATGGTTAATAACAAATGGAATAGGAGGCTTTGCAAGTTCCACAATACTTGGAGCAAATACTAGAAAATATCATGGACTACTAATAGCCCCACTTGTTCCACCAGCAAGAAGATTTCTAATTTTATCAAAAGTAGATGAAAGTATAGAAATAGAAGGAAAAAAATATAATCTGTACACAAATGTAGGAGAAAATTATATTTCGCAAGGATTTAAATATCAAAAAGAATTCGAAAAAGAATATTTACCAATATTTAAATATGAGGTAGAAAATGTGGAAATAACCAAAACAATATGTATGGAATACGGAAAAAACACAGTTGGAATTCAATACAAAATAAAAAATAGTGGAAAACCAATAAAATTAAATTTAGCACCAATAGTTAATTTTAGAGATTTCCATTCAATGAGTACAGACCACATATTTAATGTAAAACAAGAAATAAAAAATAAAAAAGTAAAATTAATAATTGATGAAAATCCACAAACACCAGTATATATGAACATTTCTGAAGGTAGCTATATAAAACATGAAAATGATACATTTACAAATATGTTTTATATAGAAGAAGAAAAAAGAGGTTTTTACCCTAAAGAAAATCATAGTGTACCAGGAGTATATCAAATTGAAATAAAACCAAATGAAGAAAAAGAAATTTCTTTAATTTGCTCATTAGAAGAAAATATTGAAGAAATAGATGTAAAAGAACTAATAAAAAAAGAAATAACAAGATTAGAAAAAGAAGTAGAAAAAGGAATTAAAGGAAAAGAAGATACAAAAATATTAAGAGAATTAATACTTGCATCAGAGCAATTTATAGTATATAGACCATCATTTAGATTACATACAATAATTGCAGGTTATCCATGGTTCTTAGATTGGGGAAGAGACTCATTAATATCTTTTGAAGGATTACTATTAGCAACTAACAGGTTTGAAATAGCAAAAGAAGTTTTACTTACAATGGTAAGAGATATAAAATATGGATTAGTTCCAAATGGTTATTCTGGATTTGATAATAGACCATTATACAACAGTGTAGATGCCTCATTATTACTATTTGAACAAGTCAAAAAATATATTGAATATACCAAAGATTATGACTTTATAAAAGAAAATATATATGAAAAATTAGAAAAAATAATAGAAAATTATATAAAAGGAATTGACCTTGATAACAACAATATTCATTTAGAAAAAGATTATCTAATATCATCAGGAACACCTACAACACAAAATACTTGGATGGATGCAAAATATGGAGAATTTGCAGCAACTCCTAGAAATGGAAAAGCAGTTGAGGTAAATAGCTTATGGTACAATGGATTAATGATAATGACAGAATTGTCAAAAAAATTTGGAAAAAGTGAAGAAGCAAAACAATATGAAAAATTAGCAAAAAAATGTAAAAAATCATTCCAAGAAAAATTCTATAATGCAAAAAGAAAATGTTTATATGATGTATTAGGAGATAACAAAATAAGACCAAATCAATTATTCAGCTTAAGCCTAACATATCCAATTATAGAACCAAATTCAGAAATTACATATAACACAATAGAAACAGTCGAGAAAAAATTATTAAATTCATATGGATTAAAAACTTTAGCAAAAGGAGAACCTAATTATATAGAAATATATGAAGGTGATGGATTTAAAAGAGACATGAGTTATCATCAAGGTATAACTTGGGTTTGGTTATTAGGCCTATATTATAATTCATTAAAAAATATGATAGAGGCAGAAAAAAGAAAAACATATAAAACAAAATTAGAAACAAAATTAAAAGAATTTAAAGAAAAAACTTTAAAAACATTTGAAAAAGAAATTGAACAAAGAGGTTGTATAGGAAGCATTGCAGAAATATATGATTCCAAAAGACCACAAGAACCAAAGGGAGCAATAGCACAAGCTTGGAGCGTAGCAGAAATTTTAAGAATAGTTATGTAAGAGAAAGAAGGGCAGAAAATGACAATTGATAATTTAGAAAAAGAATTAAAAATGGGAAAATTGAATTCAATATATCTATTATATGGAGAAGAATTATTTCTATTGGAAAACTGCCTAAAAAAAATAAAAAGCTTATTTGGTGAATGTGTAAAAGGTATCAATTATATTTTGATTGATGAACAAAATGTTTCAGAAATTATAGATGATATAGAAACACCAAGCTTTGGGTATGAAAAAAAATTAATCATTGCTAAAAATACAGGATTATTCAAAAAAGAAGGCAAAAAGAAATCTGGAGATTTATATAAATTAAAAGAAAAGCTAATCAATTATATTAATGAAAATTTAAAAGTTATTGATGAAGCTGTTGTACTAGTATTTACTGAAGAAGAAGCGGATGAAAAATCAGATTTGTTTAAAACAATTGATAAATGTGGAGTAACTTGCAAATTTGAATTTCAAAAACCAGCCCAAATAGAAAAAAGAATAAAGGAAATTTGCAATGCCTATAAGGTAAACATAGATGCACAAACTTTAAGATATTTTATAGAATGTTGTGGAACAAATATGCAAGACTTAATTAATGAAATAAGAAAATTGATTGAGTATGCAGGAGAAAATGGCACAATAAAACAAGAAGATATAGATAAATTATCAATAAAGAAAATAGAAAGTGTAATATTTGATTTGACAGACAATTTAGGAAAAAAAGATATTGCATCAGCATTAGAAGTATTGCATAATCTTATCTATGAAAAAGAACCATTAGCAAAAATTTTAGTGACTTTATATAATCATTTTAAAAAATTATATATAACAAAAATGGCTTTAAGAGAGAATAAAGAACTTACAACTAGTTTGAATTTGAAACCAAATCAAATGTTTTTGACAACAAAGTATAAGGTACAGTCAAAGTATTTTAAGGAAAATGAGTTACGTTCTATTTTGCAGGATTTGTGTGATTTGGATTATAATTTTAAGAGTGGAAAAATAGATTTGCAGGTTGGAATGGAGACTGTTTTATGTAGATATTGTTCATAAAGTTTAGAAGAAAAAAGGCTCTCTACAACTCAAAGATAAAGGTTTTTAATAATTGTTTTTTGGGCTTTCTACATAATTTGAGAAATTCTAAATTGATTTTTTGGGACCCTTTCACTTAGTCCTCACTGACGTTCGACGTGAACATTCCCCTAAAAATCAATTAAGAATTTCTAGAATTATTTCGGGCGCATTCAAAAACAATTATTAAAAACCTTTATCTTTTAGTGGTGGGGAGATTTTATTTCAAAAGATTATGAATAAAAGAATAAAAAATCGCCAAAATATAATTAAAGATTATATTGTAGGTGATTTTTTTATGGAAAAGAGAAAATTAATTAAATTTATTATTATAGAATTTTTGTTGGTTTCTTTGTTGGGGATAACCTTAATTTTTAGCAAATATGAAAATGATATGGAAAGTGTAGAAACACTTTCTAAGTATGGTTCAAGAGGTTCTGAAGTAACTCAAATTCAAACTAAGTTAAAAAGATGGGGGTATTATTCTGGAAGTGTTGATGGAATATATGGAACTCAAACAGTAAATGCTGTTAAGTATTTTCAAAGAAAGAATGGATTGACTGTTGATGGAATTGCTGGTCCAGCAACTTTAAAGGCAATGGGAATAACTTCTAGTTCATCATCTTCTTCAAGTAGTTCATCATCTAATTATAGTAGTAACTTGAATTTGTTAGCGAGAGTAATATATGGCGAGGCAAGAGGAGAACCTTATACTGGACAAGTTGCAGTTGGAGCGGTTGTAATGAACAGAATAAAGAGTAGCTCATTTCCAAATACATTATCAGGAGTTGTATATCAATCTGGTGCATTTGATGCTGTAAAGGATGGTCAAGTGAATTTGACACCAAATGATACTGCTCGAAAAGCTGCCCAAGATGCTATGAATGGATGGGATCCAAGTTATGGAGCTATTTATTATTTTAATCCATCAACTGCGACTAATAAATGGATTTGGTCAAGACCAATGACTGTTACTATTGGAAAACATAGATTTTGCAAATAAAATTAAAAGAACCAAACATTAAACCAAGAGTTTAATAAGTTTGGTATTATTTTTTATAGAAAATTAAGTTAAAAACTTAATT
>ULPC01035133.1_pt1 | contig 13041 bp, 11 predicted proteins | sample 1953181 | NCBI WGS metagenome assembly ULPC01 (sample SAMEA4835620, study PRJEB28245) | human gut metagenome | biome: gut microbiome; material: fecal sample | place: Denmark | collected 2008
TGATGAAGTCTCTGGATAACTACAGGAACAAGAGGAAGTCCAATGTATTCCCAACAGGGTTGAAGGCATTGAACCGGATGTTGGGAGAAGACAGAGGATTCAAGAGAGGAGAGTCTTGGGCATTCGCAGCATCCTCTCACAACTATAAATCTCAGATGTTGATGAACTGTGCCAGGTGGTGTACGGTCTACGGGAAAGTAGATGTGCAACCTGGTATGATCCCATGTGTGGTATTGATCTCCTTGGAGAACGAAGTTCCTGAGAACGCCAACAGTATGGTCGTGTCGGCATATGTCAATGCGATGAGAACAGAACCTCCCAAAGATATGCCGATGCGTGAGATGGCTGAGCAGGTAGCTCGGTATTTCAACAGTAACGGAATTAAGTTCATCATGATGCGTAAGGATGAGAACTTCGGTTACTCAGACTTCGTGAAAGAGATGGAAGAACTGAAAAGGAAAGGCTACGAGGTTGTTGCAACGATCATCGACTACATCACACTGATGAGAGTAGATGAGGATAGTGACAATCCAGCCAAACGTCTTCAGAAGTTGATGCAGAAGATGTACAATTATGGACAAAGGAACAACTGTCTGATGCTGCATGGTCTTCAGTTGGATAGTCGTGCTGAGGAGTTGAACGCGAGTGGTCAAGCCAATGTTGTCAAATCCTACGGTGCGATCCATCTCGGTGACTGTAAAGGATTCCGAAGGGAGTTGACTGGATTGATCTTCATGTATATCGAAAGGAACATGAACGAAGTGCCTTATTTGACGTTATGTTGGAGTAAACACCGTGATGAGCCGCCGCCGCCGAAGGAGGATCGGTATTGTGCTTATCGGTTCATGGGTCCTGTTCTTGGTATCATGGATGATATCTACTTGGATAAGGACACTAGTGTGCCCGATATCTACAGCGACAACAACAATGAGGTGACGGATGCTGGAGGACTGGCGCTCTTCCAGAATGTAACGGAACCTCAATCAGAACAACCTGTTCCTCAGGAACCTCTCCCCAAAGAAGAGGAACCGAAAGAACCAACAGTTGTAGAGGCAGAACAGCCTCCTGCTGAGGAAGACACGTACGATCCGTTCGCTTAACTTGTGATCTATAGGTAGGGTAGTGTAACTACCCTACCTATAGATCGTATCTTTTGCCATCGTATGACTCGATAGAACACATCAAAACAAAAGGAATACAACTATGATTTCCAAGTTTAGCTTGTCTGCGTTAGGGACGGAAGGTCTTCGACCGATCCGACCAACGCACCTTCGGAATGAGAAAGAGAGTTCCGATGAGAAGGAAGAGGATGACAAAGAGCTCAACCGTTACGTCATCTCTCGGTTGATCTGCAAACTCCTGAACGATTACTCGGAAGGTCCTGACTTCGTGAAAGAAGATCACAACTTCAAGACATTGGAGAGTCTGACAGAGGACGACTGGTCTGATGTTCTCAAGAAGATCGAGAAGGAACTGAAAGACAAGTACGATACTGATATCAAGATCGATGTTGAATACAACTGGATCAAGAAAGACGGTCGTGAGATCAAAGCGTTCGTTGATAAAGTGTGGGATCTTGTTGGTGGTGAAGACACTTCTGACGATGAACCGGAAGACGAAGAAGAGAAGTCTGAGGAACGGTACGTCTGTCGTAACGCCAAATCCAAGAAGGATGATGACTCTGATGATGAAGACGAAGAGCCTGATCCGGAGGATGAATCAGACGACGATGACGAAGATGATGATACAGATTCCGATGAGGACGAAGATGAGGAAGACGACGATAAGGAGGATTCCAAGTCTAAGGACAAAGAGAACGATGCTGAAGAGTCTGACGACAAAGATGATAAGTCAGACAAGAAGTCTAAGTCCAAGAAAGACAAGGATGAAGACGAAGACTCTGAAGAAGAGGATCCTGAGGATGAAGAAGATGATAAGGATGCTAAATCCGAGAAGTCAGAAGAGATCCTTCGCGTCTGTGCATCCAAGTATCCGTTCACCCCTTGGAACAGTGATGCTCTTTATCAAGACCTTCGTAAACTGGAAGTCTATCACAATTACCTCCGTACTCTGGACACCGCATCTACCGAAGGGATCGGAACAGGTCTTCTGAAGATCTTCATCGGTGTGACCGATGTGTTCCTCAAGATCGGCAATACATTCAAGACCAATATCTTCAAGTTCTACAAAGACTTGAAACGTTCTGAGATGCGGTACTACTACGAATCGCATACAACGATGTGTCTGAAAGCCGAGAGCATTCCGATCACTCAGGTAACGAACCTTGATATTCCCATCCCAAGTGGTATGAAAGGTACCTACCAGAACGCTTGTATGAGTCTAGAACAAGTCTATACTGTACTGGATATCCAGGCGTATGGACAAGGTGTTCTGGCTGCTCTGATCGATTTCAGAAGGAAGTTGATGCGGAGTGAAGATTATAAGAGTACTCTGGTTCCCATGGTGAACCTTGTCAAACAGAGAGAGACCAGTTTGATCTCTCTGAAAGGCTCTGTGGATAAAGTCTTCACAGAACAAAAAACTCCGATGGATGTGAAGTTCATGTCCGTTTACAAGACGATGAAGGAGTTTAAAGATGTCAGACTCTCTCTTCTGGATATGGAGAAATATCTGGCAGCGACGAATAGCCTTGTCAAGATGGTGGATGATATCGACACGGTATTGGCTGATATCACTTCGTACCTGACCGAGGATCAGGAGATCGATAAAGCGTTGGTTACCGATATGATCAACATTGTGAAATACATGGGTGTCAGTTTCGACATCTACGGTACGACCACAACCCGTCAGATGGCTGTGGAGCACAATCACATCGGTGCGATCGGCAAAGTCTGGTCTACGATACACTAGGAAGGAGGTGCGTTGTGGCTGAGGAAACGACACATCAGGCTGTCTGTATCCAACAACAGCAGATCGGTGAGATCAAAGCATCTCTACAATCTAGAAAAGAGGAAAACCAGAGGATCGAAGGACGCTTAACCACGATGGTTGAGATGCTCACTACCTCTCAGTTAGATCAAACGAAGAGGGATAATGAGTTGAAAAATGAATTGACTAAGATCGGTACGATTCTCAGTGGGGAACAAGAACGTCGTCGTGATTTTGAGCAACGACAAAATGCTCAGAAGGAAGACATCAGTGGTTTGCAAAAAGATATCACCGAGATCAATAACAACATCAGGCACATATTGGAACTGAACAACAGTTCTGCTGATGTACATGCTGGGTTTGAGAAACGTATCAAACGCTTGGAGCATGTATCGATCTGGGTGTATGCGTTCTTTGCAGTTATCGGTGGTATCGGTATCATCATTGGATACCTGTTCACGCTCACTCTCAACTTAAAGGAGCTGATCGGATCTCGTGAACAGAAACAAGAGTGGCATCAGATACAGCGGGTAGAAGATCACTCGAGTACCACGACCACTACGAACAAACGCAATAAGTGATGTAAGGTAGGATGTAGGTGGGATATCCCACCTACATCCTACTATCTACGATCACTTGAACGGGTAGAACCGCCCGAAGGAACGAACGTAACTGTAGCACGCTGTCCTGTAAAGGAGAAATCCCAAGTACTTCCTGCACCGATCGGAACTTGATACGACACATAATCGACGTAGTGATTAGCGCCGTTTATGTCGTTGAATACAAATGCGGTTCCATCGATCGTCAGTTTATTCGCACGATTACTACCGAACTCATCTGCAACATACTGGATGAACAACCAACCAGATTGCGACTCTGTGTAATGGAACGCACGAGTACCGTTGGAGTTGGTAGTGTAAGGTCTGTTCTCTGCTTTAGAGTAATCAGGCGCACCGCATACACTCGGAGTGAGAGCTCCCATATATTTGGTATACATTAGGCAGCCCTCCTCTCATCAAGAAGGTAATTTACCCCCCCCCCACAGCTGGGTAGAAATAAACACGATCTGATGGTGAGTTGGCTGCACAACCAAGGATGTCGCCTTGTTTCACAGGGATACAACCTTCTCCGTTGTAGCTGTCCTGTCCTTGGTTCACCCAGATCCCGTTGACGGAGTAGTGAGTTGCACCAAGTCGTCCGATCACCCATCCATCTTGAGGTATCGTGTATTGTTTCTGGATATTACGACTGGAACCACCTATCTCTTGCATAGAACCGGACCCATCTACCCAAGAGATAACGATCCCTTGTTGGTAATCAGGGACACCGATAGCACCTCCGTGTTCCAACTTACCCATATGCTTGATGTAAGACATAATGTTATCCTTGTTGTTAATAGAACTTCTTGGGAGATACATACTCCCAAGAAGTTATCATGTTGTTAACCGAGTGGTTCAAACAGCAATGTATACTGCTTGGCGATTTGTTCAGCTGGAGACAAGTTGTCTTCAGATCCTTTATACCCACGAACAACACACCTTGGAGATATAGTCCAGAAGATGCTGTTGAAGGTTGTCAGGTTGAACACCTTAACTCCATCAGATCCAGCTTGCCCTGGATCTTCGAACACGATCTCCTCTGCATTATCCAACCCTATCGCAGCAGATTCAATGGTAGTTACACCAGCCGGTATCGTGAGAGTTCTTGCACTTACGATTCGGATGCTGTTATAATTGATCCTTGTTAACGTGTTTGGAAGCAAAAGAGTTCGTTCATTGCCGTCGTTCGCTGTTGAGAACCAAGTGTACTGTGGAAGAACCGTTATCTTGGTTTGGCTCAGATCTAACTTCACAAGTGGACTGTTGTTGTATGAGAAACCTAAACCGATCTCCTCAACGGTAGATGGAAGTGTTACTTCTCGATCGTGAGGAGCGGAGGTATCACAGGTATACACAAGAGCTGCAGTCTTATTTTTGTTATAAAGAACAGAACCATCCGTAGAGTAATAAGGATGTGTACTGTCTACTTCAAAACCAGACCAAAACGCTTCAAACAATCCGTTGTTGGCGATAGAGTTGACCGTGTTCGGAATACGCAACACATTCAGTGTACTATCACTTGGAACTTTGATCACAGACCGTAATGCATTTGAATAAATAGCAAGTAATCCTTCATTCAAGGTGAGAGGCTGCATCCTACCTAAAGCGAACGCACCACTACCAAGTATTTTGGTAGTAGAAGGTACGATATATGCTGCTTCTTTCTTAGGAGGATACTTGATCAATGTATTCAGATCTTTGGTGAACAACACTCCATCCACCGCCGCGAATGTCTGACTATTCTCCGATACGGTAATCGCAGATAAGTTGTACATATTAGCGTAGGATTGGAACGGGTTGGTTGTTAGAGTAGACGGTAGATTCAACGTTAGTAACTGTGTGCAGGAACCGATTGAGCTTTGCGCGTTTACAACACCTTCGCTAAGTGTCAGCGTAGTCAAACTACGGTTGTTAGAAAACGCACTTTGCCAAATCGTCGTTACACCATCTGGTGTAACATATTCAGTCACCCAATCAGCGGATGACGGTACTAAACACAACGTTGTTCCATCTTTGGTGAACAAGCACCCATCGACGGATTTGTAGTTGGGATTAGCAGCTGCTACATTAAACCCGGTTATATGCTCTGACGAGATGGTTGTTGTATTGATCTCAGTTACCTTAGCTGGGATGTTGATCACCCCAGTAAGTCCTACCATCGAATATATCCAACTTGATCCGAGGTATTCCAGATTAGCTGGTAACTCCAACGTAGTTATCTTCCAACACTCTTGAAACGCATTCCACATATAACGTAGTGTAGACGGAAGTGATACCGACTCCAAGTTAGAGCAGTGGTAACATACTTGTTCACGAAGCTCTTCGATACCTTCTCCAAAATAGATTTTGACAAGGTTCGGATTACCCGCGAACGCTTTCAAACCAACAGATTTCACAGGATACTGTACCCCATCCTCATCTGTGATGAAGGATGGGACGTACAACGCTGATATGTTGGACTCATTCGACTCCAACCCTGTGATACGAGCAGCGGTTACCCCGCCCCAGTCAATAAGCGTATATTTAAACTGAGGGGGGGGTAATTACCCCAATGTGATGATGTATCCGGAGAACCGCTGTGGGGAGACCAATCTAACTTTACGCGAAGATGCGTCAGTTTCAGTTGAACCCTCGATATGCACTTCCACGGATTCATCAACAAGGACCGACCCTCCTGTCTCATTCATGTAGATGTGAGATGAAGTGAAATGGTTCGTATTGAACGTATAAGTGAATGTACCATCACTGTTATCGTTCCACTGGGATGCTGTGAAATCATGTCTTGCGAACATGATCGCATTCTGTTCCAGAACACCAACACGAGCATCCAGATCAGTGATCGCAGATGCCGTAATCGAGTTGTACACCTGGATGTACAGCGCCAAACGAACGTGTTTGGGTTGGACTTCATTACCAACTGTGGTTTTAGAATTACTTGCAGACACTGTAGTGTTTCTAGTTGCGCGTTCTGCAGGCATGGCACTACCATGAACTCCATCAGCAGTCGGGGATGCGTTGCCACTGACATTTGTGTAATCATTTGTGTGAGTGTGGTCAACAAGCATATCGTTCTTCGCGACGCCGATATCACCAACCGCATCCAAAGAACTGATAAATCTTGTGATCTTCGGAAGACGAATGTTACCAGTCGCTGTGTCGATCACGAATGCACCACACTCACCGTACGTAGTCAGCTCTTGTTCGTAAACAGTGGGGGTAACCACTCGGATCTTACCGCTGGTTTGATATTCCAGCGCTTTCTGGTAGAACGTCGGATATAGCGTTTTACAGTTCGTGATCATCTCACCAGTCCACAGTGGAAATGCGCCTCTTGGTGTAGCCGTTGATGTCGAGTAAAACACCTCGAAGATATCCTTCGAACCTCCACCAACAGGTTGCCAATCACTCCAAGTCCAGAGAGCAGACTCATCCTGACCTTCAGCCAATGAACCAGCAGCACGATGACCGATACGGTAGTAGATGCCATTATCGGTGGTCAAAGACTGAGACACATACCGTTCTCCGTAGATGGTAGTATCACTATCGTCTTCTTTATCAGCAGAGGTTATCTCTGTGGTGATATTCAAAAACGAAGCGGCACTCGGAGTTGTGATGTCTGGTTTGTTCAACGCAGAAGACATCACAGTAGGAGATATCGAAACATTCCCCTGTTGCGTCTCGTCATTGAAATCAAACGGATCGGTAACAGCACCAGTTTCTGTATCAGTACCAGCGATACCGATCGTCGTGTTCGGATAGATACCGACTGATTCAAGATCAGACTGCGCAAGGTAGTTGTGGGAGTGTGTGATAAGAGCATATCGGTCATCGTGGTTGTGACCGATCAGAGAATACCGTTTGTCAAGATCTGGAATCAGAGCAGCAGCTCCACCCAGTTCTTCCAGAGTATGTGTATGTACTCGATGTGCGTACAGTTCTTGGTTTGTGTTGTCTTTGTGGTCGGTAGAACTACCTTGTGCATAACCAGTTCTGTGAGTTGAAATCACTGTATTTAAGGAAGCGTGCGCATCGTGTACTGCTTTGATGGATGCAGTTTTTCCAGAACCTTCAGGATCCGTGTAATCATGGTAAAGGTGGTTTGCAAGTTCTGTTGCAAAGTTGTTGATCTGTACATAACGAGTCAGATCGCTCACTTTGGCAAGGTAACCATCGTGCGCATTCAGATCTCTGTTATGTAATTCCAGTTTACCATCTGTCAGTTCACCGCTTTCAGTAAATTCAGACCTAAAAAGGTACTGATGGTGAGGGTCCGGATCAGCAAGGTGATCCGCCAGACCGTACGTGGATGTACGAGACCCTGGTGTTCTGGTTGATATGAAAAAATCATCAGGCATAGTTGTTCCTCACATTGTTATCACCCGACTTCCAACACGGTCCATGTAGATGAATCACTTGTCCACGTTGCTTGGAAATCAAGAACTAACAGATCTGTTGTACTGTTAGTAAATGTCTCGGATATATTGTTGAATCGTACGGTCGTTGTAACGCCAGGAGAGATCAACAATACGACACGAGAACCTATTACGTATGTTGTTGGAAGTGTTACTGTTCCGTTGCTGATCATCGTAGCTGTATAATCAAAAAACGCAGTGTTGTTGGCAACATCTGGGGCATTGCGATTCGTTACGAACGTAGTATTGGACTGGGCACTCAGGTATTTCATCAACCTTTGTTTACGATCTATCAGGGTAGTGTACTCTGTCTTCATAGCAGCATCCGCTGCTGTAAAGTCGTTCCGAATAGATGTGTCAGCATTGATCCGATTCGTGATCTCTTCATTCAGCTGTTTGTTCAGATCACCCAGTGTGGTATTGATGTCATTGATATCATCTTGGAACCGATCAACAACTGCGTCGATTGTACCAGAGATGTTGTTATCTACATCCAAAGCCCAAATATTCACACCGCTAGCGTTGGGAACGATCTGAAAGATATACTGGAGCGCACCAACCGCGGTTCCCTCTTCCGAGATATCCGGAGTAGTAACTTGTTCGTTCGTCCCCCAGACCACCTTACCGTTGTTCACCCACTGGGTCAGTCCGATCCTGGTTCCTGTTACATACAGTTTAGGATCAGGAAGGGTAAGCGTCCAGCTGTTGAACGAGTGGTACATGTAGTTGACGATACCAGTTTTGTTACCACCCAAGATCTCACACACCCAGTTACCACCCATCGTGGTCCACACAGACCAAGTGATAGTAGTCCCATCCGAGCTGTTACCAACACGGGTATAGGGAGTTGTCTCCGTGGTGCTGTCTGGATAGTAGATCTGACGATACCGATACTTGAGGGTACTCTTATCCTCATCCGGGTTCACGGTGTGGATCACCAGATAACCAGGACTGGTAACCGGAGGTCCGTTTTTATACGTATTCACACGCGACACACCTGGTGCCACGTAAGTATCCAGATCGATGTCATCCTTCAACGTAACGCCGGTGAACAGTTTGCCGACGGCGTATGCGGAGGGGATGAACTGCTTCGATCTGTTCTGCGATGCGTCTGTCACATCCCTTACGAGGGGAGAACGCACCACAGGAGGGATAGGCGCAGTAGACATATCTAAGCTCCTTATGTGCTTGGTTTTTCAAGGTAGTTTTGAGCCATAGCATGGCGTTAGACGAAGCTGTGATCAGAGGTACAGAAGCATGGTATAGAACGCATTCGTGGACCAAGCATGGGGCGGCTTACCCCCCCCCCATGCGAGGAATATCAGCTGGGGGGTCGTTTGGAGTTCTTCTATGACGAAAGAACAATTCAAGGCACAGCTGAAACAGACTGTGGAAGCGTACATCAAGACCGTTCTCGCTGGTGAGATGGTGAGTGACATCAGTACCGCAAGTCGTGCTGTTGTGGACAACAAGATCCTCAATCTTATGGATACGGTGGAACTGGCGCTCAGACGCGTGACCAACGAACCTGGCAGCGGTGGTAACAACTACTACTGGGAAGACGGACTGTTCTTCAGTGACCACCAGCATCCTTCTGTTCCGAGCAACGCAGTTGCGATCACAGAATCTCTCTGGACCGACTGGTGTGCTCAGAAAGATCACCTGGAGGAGGGAGATACTGTCGATCAGATGCAGGGTCAGGTCCTGGTCCGCAAACGGAAGTTCTCCTCTTCGGATGGTCGTCTCATGTATTGTGTGACGCACATCATCACCTCTGAGACTCCGAATCGGATGAAACTCTTCTATTTCATCCCTGCTTAATAAGCATCTAACACTAGAGTGGTACCATCACCACTCTAGTGTTAGTTATGTATTACCCTTGTTTCACCAGTTCCAACATGCGTATCAGACTCATATACGGAATATCACACTGACCATAAGTCCAGTATCCTCTGGTGTTGAGGATATCCTGAACCAATGTCTTCTTCTTATCGCTGTTCAGGATATCGAAGACCTTGGCAGGTTCCATACTGAAATCCACGTGAAGATCTCGTGTGTTCCAGTTGTTCTTGATGAAGCAGTACTGTGCAGCCAGTTCCAACGCACGTCTCACTTGTGGAGAGGATCCTGCGATCTGACGTACTGTATTGCGGGAGATCGTGGTATCCGGCATAAGGAACGGCTGTTGTTTCTGTTTGTTACCATTCAGACCGAAGTAGTTGTTCAGTCTGAGATAATGGTAGTTGGTAACAGCATTCAGGAATCCTTTGGTCTGCGATGCAACGAACGGAGTTGTTGTTCCAGAGCAAGCTGTCTTACAACGTTCCAACGTAACATCCACTTGGAAGATATCCTTCGATGCAGAAGTACCATCGTCGTAAAGCGGTTCTTTGTTGCTATCGACAAGGAGGGTAGCGTTGGTGATCGCATAGATGGATGCTAGGAACTTGAGATTGCTACCGCAGCGTTTCAACTTATACGACTGTTTCCCGACGATGGTCTCTTTGGGAGTTGGTGAATAAGGATCCATCTCCAGGATCTTATCGTAATGTCCTGTACCAACGAAGATGATCCCATACTTCTGACAACGACGACGCATGGTGCGGATCCACAGTGTTTTCTTATTCCCATCTACCATAGCAACAGTATTGTTCTTAGGATCACCGATCCCTTGAGTCTTCTCACCGTTGACCATGTCCTCTTCCACGGCAGTCACCAGCTCAGTGATGCTGTCCATCATCATCGTGGTGGGGATCATCACACGAAGAGGTTTTTGAGTCTTCTCATCGTAGAACGGAGTTTCCACCATAAGGTCTTTGGCATTGGCTTCTTTCTTGATACAGTAGTCTTTGAACCACTTATCGAAGCTGTCGAGATCGTAGTCGATGCCTTTCAACCACTGAACGTTATTCTTATTCACTTGCGGAGCCAGCTCTTCAGCCATCGCATAAGCGCGGTCTTTGTCTTTGGTGAGACTGTCTTCCGTATCCTCTACGATCAGATCACTGTCCGGATAGATCGCTGTAATACGTTGAGCACAAGCGTTGGTGATCGTACTCTTGAAATGTCCATTACGACCACCGAATACGGTGATGTGCATCGGTAGTCCACCAGTCAGATACCACTCACCATCCACACCTTGTACATATTTACCAGTGGGTAGATCGAACAGTGTTCCCGTGTTGAAATTCGGGTTGTCGCCACTGTCGAATGTGTCCATGTCACTCAGAATGTTCATCGTTATTCTCCTATGTTAAGTTTGTTCGCATAGGGTGAATCGTAGTTGGTAAATACTTAAGTTACTCACACCATTAAGTACACTCAACCACAACACAAGAGGAATCAAAACATGACAACGAAAACAGACAAGGAGAACACCACCATCACGCAAGCGATCCACTACACGACTGACCAGATCGGGCTGAAGATCCGTAAACGACCAGATCTTCTCTACGATAAGAGCAAGAATATGCTCACTCGTCGTGTACGACTGGATGAGTTGGAACAACTCATCAACCGAGAGTTTACGAACCTGTATCACTTCTTGAAGTTCAAGCAGTATACGGTATATGCATACGACATCAACAAGATCTGCCGGTATCAAGAACAGGTTGCTGAGCAAGGCGTCCTCTGCGGACAAGCTGAGATCCGTGTATCATTCGTATGGGGGAAGTCAGAAGACGATATGCTCTGCCTGAACTGGACTTACGACTGGCTTACGAATACGGATATCGTGAAATTGAAACATGTCGATCAGACCAATTATACAACAATCTTAAGGAGTTGAAGATGTTCTACGTCTACCGCACCTTGTCCGCTATGGACCAGCACCTCCGATCCAGCTATCGGTTCGGAGCGTTCCACACGAACGACACAGCCAAGATCGGACCGATCCTACAGAAGTTCTTGGGTCATGCGATCCGTCAGCGTGTCCTGACGACGTATTTCTTCAAGGAGTCGTTGAAACGTGATACCAAGATCTTGACGTACGCGTTGCGATACGATCCTCCAACCCGTGTCAAGGGGGATAAAACAAAAACGATCCGTGGGTTCGTGGAGATCGAACAAGTGTCGTTCTTCCGGTATGGTAAGACGAAACTTCAACGGTTCTGGTCTTATTGGATCAAGGACAATACTCCGTATGATGAATCGGAGATCTACTACAAACTGTGAAGTTGTACTGTAGGGTGATGGACATCCATCACCCTACAGTACCTTATTCACTCTTCGAAATACATCTTGAGGATCTGTTGTTCCGCAGTCTCCAAGATCTTGTTGCACATCCCTTCGATCTTAGGAGAGTTGATGATACGATTATCGATACCGATCGTGGAGAACAGAGCATGTCCTACCAACGAACCATCTTCACTCACCCAGGAGTTGTTCGAGATACCTGTGCAGACAGATTTCAAGGAACTGTCGAATTCAACCTTGTCTCCTCCGTTCATCTTCATATCCTGTTGGATATAGAACCGGAAGATCACAGTCTCTTCATCCAGTTCAGTCATACCGATCCGGTTGGATTGTGTGATGTTCTGAGAGACAGGGTAGTTATCCTGGTTGACCGTTCCTTTAGCAGCTTGGTGTTTCTGATATTTCATCTTGTTGATCAGACTGACCAACCCACGAACACCAGGAGCCATGTCTTGGATCCCTCCGATGTAGAACGCATCCAGTGCGACTACTTTACCAGTGAACTTGGCTTTCGGAGTTCGTTTATTGATCTTACCAAGAAGACGGATCGCATCTTCATCCAGTCCACCGAACATATCTTCATTCAGTTCCGACTGGTCGAAGATCATCAGAGGATCGATCGATTTGACCTCTGTTCCTATGGATGCATATTTGTGGATCGTAGTCTTCTTGGTGACCACGATGTCACGGATATGGACAGGGTTGAATGCGAGATCCTTAGCAAGACCATGATCCATGATACAACTGTCATCCAGTGTACTGTCTCCGTCGATAAGGACAACGTCTTTCAATACACCGATGTTCCAATTGACTTGTTTGCTGTACGGATCAGGAGTGAAGAACCGGTCGTTGTAGATGATAACATCTCCACGCTTGACCTTATCTCCTTCTTTGTATCCGTTGATTACGATGTTCTGGGTACAGTAGAACCCACCACCACCGTTCTT
>ULPC01046161.1_pt1 | contig 12853 bp, 8 predicted proteins | sample 1953181 | NCBI WGS metagenome assembly ULPC01 (sample SAMEA4835620, study PRJEB28245) | human gut metagenome | biome: gut microbiome; material: fecal sample | place: Denmark | collected 2008
AGATCGCCAGTAGCGAACGTCCTTCGACGGCCGCCTGTGCCGCCCGCTCCTGGAGGGGTTCACCTTCGTACGTGCGGAAGGCATCGTAACCGAACAGAGATTTGAGGCTGCGGTGGACGTCGAGTTGGGCGTTGCAGTAGGCACAGCCTGTAAGGCAGGGGGTGTGGCGCAGCTTTTTGATGACGGACTCCACGCTTGGGTAGTTGTGCAGTACCCATCCAGGCGTGATGGAGCGATGATCGGTTGTGTCGATTAGCGCCAATGCATAAGCTAGTTCGCAGGGGTAATGCTCGATCAATGGTTCAAGTTCGACATTCTGGCAGATGCGACCTCGGTAGACGGTTGCGATTTGTTCGCTGAGGTTGCAATTCTTCGGACTGGCTCCCACCAGATCAAGGAATCCGTCGAACTCCGGATGGCCACGCAGCAGCGCGGTAAAGAGCTTCTGTTTTTGCTCGGACCATGAATTCCAACGCGCTATCTCGTCCAGAAGTAGATCACGGGCCTTTTCACAGTCGTTGACCGGATTGTTCATCTGATCGCTGACCAACTTATCATCCTTGACGAGCCGATGATAGGGACGTTCGGGAAAGAGCAGGGGCGAGAGGTAAAGCGTGTCGACCAGCCGCCAGGGAATTTGTCTATCCTCGAAGAGGTATTTGGCGTCGTGGTGGATGATGTTGTGCCCGCAAAGATACTCCACACGCTCGAGGAAGGGTAACAGCTCCTCTTTTGATGCTTTATGGAAGATAGCCCCGTCATAGCAAAGTGCCCCGATGTCGTGGATCCGATGGTCCGTCAGTCCAATCTCAACATCCACAATCCCATAACGCAATGGACCATACCGAAGGGGCATAAAGCCTCGCGCCGGATTCGATTCTTCGTTGGAATCCGTTTGGGGCAGGCTGTTTGATATGGGCTTCTCCTGCATGGAGTCAGGTGTAATTGCAGTTTGCAATACAAATATAGAATTTTTTCTTGGGTTTATGTGTTGTATTGCAGCATCTTGATTGATCGTATTCTTAATTTGGTTTTGTTGACAGAACTTATCTAACTTTAACATTATGGTTGCAAACTTTTCATCGACTCACTCTTAACAGAGAGAATAAAAAATGGTTGCGCCACTGCAAATGGCGAAGCCATTTTCTTTTTTGGCTGCAAAAAATACGAGTAATTAGATCGCATAAGTCAATCATTCCATCTCAGCCTGCCCACAAAATAACTCACAAAATATCCGCGAATTCGTCGCCAATACAAGCGGGGATGGAGGTCTGCAAGGATATTTTCCCCTTTTCCCTCATTTTGACTTTATCTTAATGAATACGGGGATAAAGTAAAGGTGTTGATTTTATGGAAAAGTGTAGATTTCAAGCCTTAGTTTTGATGGAAAAGTGTTTAAAGGCAATTTGATTCGTTCGAAAAAGTGTGAGATGATAGGTATTATTCGTTTGAAAAAATGTAAAATACTAAACTGTCAACTAAATTCAGAAAAGTCAGTCAGAGACCAGTACAAATGGCTATTAGGAATGCTCTTGACATATTTTGTATTATACACTCAAACCGAAATGGGGCGATACCGAAGAGTTGATTACTTCGGGGGAATATTGCAACCGGGAAGAGTGACTCTCATACAGGTATGCATTCAACCCATGGAGATCAAGTGGTTCCATATCGCTTTGAACTGATACGAGGATTTCCGGTCAATCCGTGTTACGGACCGGAAGCGGACCCGTTTTATCATTACGAATGACTCAAAGTGTACAGATGTAGAGCCAGATGATATGCGGTGCAGGGAGAACCTAACCCGCCTCTTTGATTATCTAGAACGGATGATTGATGTTATTGTCGCTAATCACGACGGGTTCAACGATTATGTGGCGCATAACATGCCGTACCAGCAGCGCACAGGACGGATTGTACAAAGGGAATTTAACCGCATAGTGCCGAATTTCAAAATTGAGGTGGAAGATCGGGAAACGGCCATCAAGGCTTTGGCGGGCTCGGTGCATGGGCTTTCTGTCCCTCTTTGGGAAACCATAACCATACGAAAGTATTGCACCTATTTCCGCATTGCCAACGAGGTGTATGAGGCTTATCACCGGAGCGGGGATTCAGAGGGCGCATCCAAACAGATCCGCAGGATGTTCCTGAAGAACTGCGTGATGTAGCCTACTATAAGCGGAAGAAGTTCGTTGATGTGACGGAAATGTACGACATTGATAGTCCGGAGGATTTCATACGGTTCGCAACTGACCATTACGGAGAACTGGGCCTTTCACGCCTGAATATCTTTGCCTCACACGATCGACAACAGGGTTGGAAAATTGTTGTTTCCAACAGTTATTCTGCCAATGCCGGATTGGCAATCGAAGTGCCTATAGCTTTGTATAAGGCCGAGGCACCGCTACTGATATATGACGCAGAGAAGCTCCTGAGAATCCTGCTCGAAGAGGATTATGTGCGTCTGGTTCCCGATTCATATCACAACTATATGGGATATCAGGAAGAGGGCGCTGTTTACGAACTGCCGTGGGAATACGAATGCTTAGATGATGGCGATTCGTCTCTGACTCGGGTGCAGTACCATGCGATTGTCTCCATCGCTAAAAGGCAGTCCGAGGAACAGGTGAGGCCCATTGCTTAACGTCTTGATGACAATTGGTAACTTGGCTTATCTCTATGTGGGGATAAGGGGTAGGCTAAGATATCAATCACGTTGTTTTTTGTTTCTTTTTCTTAGTTGTGGATTTATGCAGTGCGAGAAGGTGCTCGATAGCCTCATTATATGATTCAATACTAGTTGTATTCTTCTTATCTTCAATAATACACTGTAGTTTTGTAACTAAATGATTACAATATGGTTTACTTAGATTCTTGTATGCTTTGATAATGGATATCACCTTTGTGTGGTCACTATTCTCGTCCAGCATTTGTACTAATAAATTAGCAAGAATTTGTTTTTGCGGCATTGTCCCCTCTGTTGCCAAACAAATTAGGAAGTCGGTAAACCCTTTATAACTTCCAATATTGTTTTGGTCTACGCTATTAATGGCGAGATCCATAAGTTCTTTTGGTAAGGACTGTATTTCACCAATAGGCCTTGCAGAAATAATAGGGATTAACATAGTTTTTATCCTATTATTCTTGCTTGATATTTCGTTCAACCAATTGAACATCCTATTGCTGTTGTTCGTGATAGCATATTGAAGCATATCATCTAATTTTCTCCTAAGTTTTTCTTCTGTAAGGATAAATGAGCCATCGTCGTATTGTGCAACAAAATGAGATTTGTATATATTCATTAATTCATCATTGTCATATGCGTTATATTTTATTAAATGTGATGCGAGATGATATAAAGAAAATCCCCAAGTTTCTTTTAACCACAAAATCTCCTTCAATGTGACTTGAGAGTTTTTCGACATTAGGGTGTCTAGTTCGGCGGTTATATTGATTCTACCTAGAACTACCTTATATGTGGTTACGATAAATCTTGTCAAAGAGGTTATCTCATCAATGTTATTGCATTCGTCGATGAGGCGAACATGTTTGTCATACTGTGTATAATTGGGGTATGATGGATTAGGTATGGTTCGTTGTCCCGTTATTAATTTATATAGTTTTTGTGTTGATTCAGATGGTTTGTTATGAAAAATAAGATTCTCTGTTATTTTGTTGATAACGAGTATATTGTTTAATAAATCTTCTTTAGATGCTCCTCTTAGGTCTCCTAAAAGAGAAACTATTTTGTCATATATCTTGGTACATATAGAGTCATTGATAGATGTATTTTGAGCAATAAATATAAAATCTGTAATATATTTATTATCTAACGAAAACGTACTCCATTTGTCTACGACATATAATATAAGACTATCTTTAACTAATGCTTTTATTTGCTTGTTATTTAAGGCTGTTATGTTATAATTCTCCTTTTTGTATTCGTTTGTGAACAAATCACCTACTTGTGAGAGTATTTGCTCGTCACATTGATTGATGCAAGATTGTAGATATTTAGTCCATTGCTCATTAGTTTTCTCTTTATTATCGTTCAGATATGTAACGATGTTTCCTATCAAGAATTGAATACCATGAGCTTGTAGTTGATTTGCATAAGTCACTATTTCAGATGGGATACTGAAGGTCTGAAGAAGTTCTAGGGTATGAGGTTCTAGCCTTTCTGCAATACGAAGATTGTTCTCGTATGAAAAATTAACGACAGAACTAATTTTAGCTAAGAATTCACAGTATGCTTTAAACTCAGAATCCCATAACTGACGTTTAATAGCTTTGTCTATATTAAACAAGCAATATCCAATAAATAGTTCAGTGTTCGATGTGTTCTCTTGGATCCAACTAGGCAATTCTTCCGTTGCGGCAGAGATATTATGTGAGTCAACCATCTCTTTAATCTTCGTCGGGATATCAGTAAACTGAGATTCAGAGTTAGTAAGAATGCGTGAAAGCACAGAACTATTGTAATTTGAAGTGTAGCTTTTAGTGTCAGCTAGTAACCGTTTTAGTTCTTCGTTTTCTTTGAATTTATCGCTTAACTCATTTTTCTCAAGTAAAGTGTAGTCTTTTAGCAATTCTTGATAATATGCGTTATATTCTTCTCTGATGATTAATATTTTGCATATCAGCGTTTCGTATAGGGTGGCAAATTCAGTATCGTAGTTGTCAAGCTCAGCTGATAGATTGTTGAAAAGCTGTATAACTCTTCGTGGATTTTTAGCATATTCCTTTGATGCAATATTGATAGTTGCATTCTTGAATCCCAGAGCATATTTATCGTTAAGCTTTTGTGCAAACTCATACATTTCAGTAGGCTGATGAGGTTTAATACGAAGAGTTACATTGAAAAATTTTCGCAGAAATTCTTCTTTGTCTCTAGTACACTCATCTGAGTTACTACTGTTGGTTGAGTTGAGAATATGTTTTCTTAAAGCTTCATCATCTACAGGTATAACGAACACGATGTTAAAAGGTTCGTCGCATAAAAATGTTTTAATATCCGTCAATAGATTATATGCCTGTTCGCTATTGCATCTATCAATATTATCTATAACTATTACAACTCGTTTGAGAGCAATACTACTTGATCCCCGTGTAATAAATCGGGAAACTTGTTGTAAAATATTAGGCTTTAAGGCTTCTTCCATCATTTCCTGAAAGCATTGCTCAAACTGTTCAGGTGCAAATAGAAATGGCTTTGACACAGCAACCTTTAACTGGTTGAAACAACCTGTTAGGATGCCTATAAGTATCCCAATAATTGATATGATTGAATAAGCGGATATTTTTACTTCAGGAGTGAAGCCTATAAAAGAAACAATGATTAGTGCGATGATGATTACGGCGAAAAAAATAGCAATTTTTAAAGGTGCAATTTTATTTTTGACATCAATTTCTTGATTGTCATTTTGATAAAATTTCTCCATGAGAGGAGTGCGTTTGAATCCTAATTCTTTCTGGACTTCAAATAAGAACATCCGCCTGAAAGAATCATTGGCATATTTCCATGCGTCATATGTGATAAACTTAACTTTGAACCCCTTATGCGAGGTTAGCTTATCTTTTGCTGTTGCTATTATAGATGATTTACCAGATCCCCAACTACCAAATAGCCCAATATTGAATACTTGACCTTGGGGTGCCCGCTGAATTATTTTGGCTACGAATTATCTCAAACGGCACAAAGTCTTAAAGAGGTGATTTATAAGAAATATGTTAGTAACAAGGTCGAGGAAACAGCTTAACGCTGTCTCTCACCAAACCATTATCAATAAATTAAACAATAGGAGAATAAAATTATGTCAAGATTAGGTGTTTTATATGCTTTGAAAGAAGATGAACTGAACAAACTTCGTTCCTTGCCACAAGATGAACGATATGATTATATGTTAGAGGAAATAGAGGAAACCTTATTGGAAACGCCTCGTGGTTGCGAGTTAGATAAAGCATGGGAAGGTATTCAGTATTGTCTTGGTGGAGGTAAATGGAATGAGGATCATTCTATTCCAACAAACATTGTATTTGGTGGAGAATTTTTAGTTGAAACAGAAGATGAAATCATGACTCTGAAGAATCGTTCTGAGGTGAAGCAAATAGTTTCCTATTTACGTCAGAATAATCTGCAAGAAATTATACGAAATAATTTCCCGCTGATAGATGAACAAGAATATCCATTACCTAAAAATGATGATACTTTGAACTACCTTTTAGGTTGGAGTGAAGATATTCAATCGTTTTATGAGAATGCTCAAAAAGAAGATTGTTCAGTCATCTTTACGGTTGATTTGTGATATGCACAAAAAATATTGATAACATGCAGCTGTGCCGCTCTTAACGGCGACAAGCTGCAACCTATTAGTTGTAACTTAAAATACACATTATATGAACGATTATTTCAAATCACTTCAAATTGATTCCTCTGCTCTCACGGCAGAAGAAATACAAATGATCAATGATTGGGACCAAAAGCATAAACATGGAGAAAGAAGTATCTCTTTGCGTTCTGCTGAAACCCAAGAAGAATTTAATGCCTTTTATGCAGAGAATAAATCTCTATTGAAGAATATTTGTATCTTATGGGAGGATGAAGAAAGTAATTATGCCGGAATCTGCACAGATGGCATAATGAGAGGAAAAATAATGTTTGTCTGTCACGAGTTTCTATTATACCCAATACCTGTTTTCAGAAATATAGAGACATTCCTTAAAGCAGTCGATAGCCAAAGAATATCTGATTTGTTCCCTCCCCAGCTGGAGTTTTTATCTCCTGAAAATAATCCTTTTGATTATCCCTCTATACATAGATCTTCCGAAGAACTAAACCAGGATATACTTATAGCAGAAAATCTTTGGAAAGAGGCTATTAGTGCGAAAGATGATAATAGAGTCAATCTTCTATTTTCCTTTATACAAATAGCTTCACCAAATCAAATTTCCTGTCTTCAAAAGTACCTTTCCGATGCAGAACTACTGTATTATATTTTATGTGCATACAAATTCTATGGCTATCAAGAAGATCCAGATATTCTGTTACGCATAGGAAAAGAAAACAAACAGTATCGGAAGTTATTGAAGGAATTGGGAGCTTCACCTAAAAAGCTATTATGGATAGAAAAATGGTGTTAGACTAAAAAAGGTAAATATGAAGCTGACAAGTCGGACATTATTTCTTCTTATGATGTTTTTATGTTGTTTGGGTAGCGTAAAAGCAAATCCATTGCAGCAAGATACCATAAGGGATGTAAGCTATCAACTTTATCCTTTGGGGGTTGCCTGCCGTGACAATGACATGGCAACCATAAAACGGTTGCTGGAAGGAAAAGATGAACCAATGGCAATGGGTAACGATTTTTATGAGTTTGACATATTCTATACGGCGATTTACTTTGATAAAGAGGATGTACTGAAATATGCCCTTACCAGGTATAAGGACATTAATAACAGATTATATAGTGACGAATACGGGCTGACTCTCCTGACATACGCCTGCAAATTGTCCAATGTGAAGTTAGCCCGCATATTGCTGGAGCATGGCATTGATGTAAACGGTTACCAAAGTCCATACGATACCTATAAAGTATATCCGATTATGGAAGCCATTGCCAATAACAATGTAGAACTGGTTCAGCTGCTTCTGAAATACCATGCTGACGTTCATATAAAGGATAATGACGGCAATACTCCTCTTGATCTGGCAAGGAAAACAGGTTCAAAGGAAATCGAAAGACAACTCCTGTCTATTGAGTACGATCAGACTACAAATGCTGCAGAGGTACAGGATACATTATGTATTGAAACAGAAAAAACGGAGTCTTGCATGATATACAGGTTATGCCTTAACCAACATAACAAAAAGAATGTGGTATTTGAATTGAAAACCGTGGATGATAGCAGTATTGACTTCGTACAAAGCTACATATACCGAGGAGTAAGGAAGTTTGATTGTTTTGCTGTTTATGATAATGTGGCGGATGGTAATCGTTTCCTGTTCTTTGACTATGCAAGTCAGACTACTTATCTGACACCGGCTTGCTTTTCCGGTTTCTATCCGATATGCAGTTCTGTGGACTTTGTGAAGGCGGAAGTCCTGCTTCGGAATGAAAACTTCTGTCTGAGGCAACCAATCGATACACTGCATATCGGTAAGAATGCCGTTTATGTTCCGTTTGATTGTAAGAATCAGATTATAAAGGCGCCTCTTGTTTCCAAGGATATCGTGCCTAACGACTGATTTTATAGTATGTTGACTGATACATAATAGTATGATAAAAGAACTGATTGATAAACTGAGAAAGACAGTTGCAGAAAACACGGAAGGACATTTGCCTTTGTCCTGCCGTATTGAACTGATGAAACAGATCGGTGATATACTCACCGTGCAGAAAATCATGTGCGAATGCTGCAAGAAAGCCTGCTCCGTCACGGGACGGCAGATCAAGGAGAATGTGCATCTGCTTTCCCGCATAAACGGGCATCTCTACGGAAAGAGGGACTCAGTAGAAGACATCGAGAAAGAGACGGAAGAACTGTGGCTCCACGTGCAGAACAATCCTGACGAGGCGACCACAACCGTGAGCTGGGCCATCGTCAGACTCGGCTATACCGTCTGCTACGATGCGGCACCCATATTGGAAATAGAAGATTACGAGGGAGAGGATGATGATAGTTATGACCCTGAGAGCGTAAACCCAGATTTTATCGTGTCGATGGTTTGCTCCGGAGGAAATCCCTTTACCGATGAATGGAAAGGTGACGTGGAAAAACGCAGGGAGTACTGGAACTGGTATCTGGACATGGTTCTTGCCGTATATGAAAACCCGCAGCAGGAAGTCATTCCTTTCCGTATGGACAATAATCATGGTGAAATTCACATACCAGTGCCGCCAGAGTGCGGCCAGGCATTGTCCGACATGATAGGCCGGCTGAATTCAGATCTCGGTTCCTATATCCATGCTCCCACGAACAGGAAAGAGGTGGAGCGGATGAAACTCTATGCGGAGGACAGTGCCATTGTCCGTATCGTGGCCGATGTCATACGGGAATATTCCTGCATACCCTCCACACCCCAGGAAAAGGAAGATTACCGTATAACCGGGATCTACAGCTATGATGTCATCCGGTTCTGGTATTGTGTGGCTCTGCTTGCCCAATCTCCTGAAGGATACGCGAGGGATTGCCTGTCGGAACTTGCCCGTACCCTCATGGAGCAGGGACCGGGAGAGCTCGGCATACTGTACCGCATCCTGCTTCTGCTGCCGGAACGGGAATACCTGCACGGGCTGACCGGGGAACTTGCCGGCTATTACCGGAAAATCATCCCGGATCTTGAAGCGGCGAAATGGCTGGCAAAGGCGGGCATCCCGTATCCCGACTCTTTCGAGTGGTCCGTATCGTTCCGGTTCACATCCAATGGGGAAAGGGTCCTCCTGTCCGGGAACGAAGCGGAAAAAAAAGCGTTGTTCACGCTGAGTGTCGAACTGTTCGGTCCAGAGGCACTTTACGGCGACTGCACGAGGTTCACGAGCTATCGTATCCATGTACGCAACGGGGACAACTCCATTCACGGGCATTGGAATGAAAAGGACGGCTATCTGCTGCGTGATGATGAATATCTGATAAAAGATGAACGCTATACACCGGAACAGCTTGTCATCCTGATGCACAGACTGTCGGGTTTCGGCATCCGTTTTTCAAAGGTTCCGGCCGGTGTTTCCGCTTCCAGAGGAATATCCGGCAAAGCCGTAAAGAAATGGATTCAGGAGAGAATGGAGGCATACGAGCATGACTGCATGGAGGAAGTGCGGGATCAGGCTCTCGACTTATATCGGGATGAAGGTGATGTGGGCGATACGCTCAACGAGATAAGGAAAAAATGGGGAGAAGAGGTCCCCGTGCTGAAAGATAGCCGTTTCGATGAAATCGAGATGCAGTATTCCTGCTTCTCGCACGAGACGGGGCTTGCCGCCTTGGGACAGGAACTTACCGCCTGCGGGTACGCACTGTATGACCTGAACGGGGATGACATTTACCTGCTGGCATTGGTTCCGCAGGCGGAAATGCAGGCTTTTGAAGACAAATGCCGCAAGTACGGGCAGTATTGCAAACTGCTGAAACAGTCCCGTCATGAATTCGGCATGAAGGCAAGGACCATAAAGCTGCGCAAGCAGATGCCCCGTGAAAGGATGGCATGGCCTGATGACGGGAACAGATATATTACAAGAGGTTTTGCGGGTTATTTCGTTTACGGTGAATGGAGACCTGAGGATGCGGAGGAATGGCAAGGTTCATTCGTCGCGGATCTGAGGGTTACACCGCTCCGGCCGGTGATGATGAAGTCGAGAAAAATCCACAGTTTCATATACTCGAAGGAACTGGATTTCTATGCGGCATTGTACCCCGTATCTTTTGGAGAAATAGTCATAGGGGGTAAGAATCCGCTTGAGGCGGAAAAATGGCCGCGCATGAGCGGTTTGTCCGTTGAAGGAAAGTATGAATTCCAGTGGTGTGGGCGTTATCTGTGTTTGGGCGATGTCCAGAGTGCCATCGTACACACCATGACACCCCGTGGTGTGGAACATGTCAGTCGTCTCATCTTGCCTAAAGGCATGAACTATGCTCCCAGTTTTGGCATAGACGGCAAAAGAACATTGTATATCCTTCCGGGAGAGTTCAGCACTTCTCATATTTTCCGTTATGAAGGCAACGGGAAATATTACAGGATGCCGTTCCTCATGTCCGGATATGACAGGTTCAGTAGCGGCTGCATTCCTGTGCCTGAAACCACCCGTCTTCTTCTGCTGGGAGACTATATAGCAAGGAGCAGCAGTGGGATATGGACGGAACACGGTCTGCTTGACCTGAACATGGCGACACAGGAATGCCGTATCGCCCCTCTCCGCATGGGAGACGGCTCTTTCCGTCTGCGTGAGTTTTACAAGGAGTGGGTGCTGGTGGAGAGCCGCTCGAACGGCAACCGCACCGACTATGCCCGTCTCTGGAACCGGAAGACTAACGAAGTGCTGCGCCTCCGTCCCGGCGTATTAGGAAACGAATCCTTCAGAGCCATTCATGCCATGCCGGACGGAACCATAATCGTGAATACCCTTGACAATAATGGAGATGTATTGTGCCGGGCGGAAGATTTCTGGGATTTCCTGCGCACGTCAAGCCGACCGAAGGAACTGGGATACTGGCTCAACTATCCGAATCCTTATCCGGCCAGAGAATACGAGCTGCCTCCCTTGTCGGAGGACGTCACCCTGATGCTCGCACCACCTTTTAAGGAATCTCTGATTTCCAGTTTATTGTCCGACAAATCTCTGAACACTAACGCTTCCAGCCATAGCATAGCAAGGAAAAATCCATCGGAGTACGGTAATGCCGAAAAGAACGATAAACCGGAAAAATCTTCTGCTGACGGCATCGAGATTTCTGACGGGATACTGAAAATCAAAGGGCAACCGATGGATATGCCTCTGTCCTACACAGCGATGGTCCGCATTTTCGGCAAGGAACGGATAGTGTTCACGCACCGTACTATGCAGGATGACAACGGACGGACCGTACAGTATGACAGACGCAGTTTTCTTGTCTGGGACAATGCCGGAGTAACTGCAGTAAGGAACGAGGAGAACGCCTACAACATCTCTGCCATATATCTATGGGTGACGGAAAGCAAGATCCCGGCAGAGTCCATTCCTGTACCGGCAAGCGTTTTCAGCGGTGATGTCCTTGTGGATGGTGTCAGATGGGACAGGAAATCGGATATGGCAGTCAGCAGCGGCAAGCTGGAGATAGCGGCACCGGTATCCGGAGGCTATATGGAAATCACTTTTGCGGACAGCCGTGACAGGAAAGATACATGGCAGCATTACCGTAATGCCATGGCTGAACACTTGCAGGCAGCGCTTATGGACAGGGACCGGGTAAGGCAGCTTGAAAAAGTCCGTCCTGCTGCCGGACTGCAGGGTGACCGGCAGGATGTAGCTGTCCGGTTGGCAGATGTCTGCAGATCTTTCATTGAACACATGGTTCAGGCCCTTGAAGCGGGTTATTCTATGGGCAGAAGTGTACGTTATCTGAAAAACAGCCTGATGCTGCCATTGACGGAGGCTGCCCTGAAATGCAGCGAACATGGTCCGGTCAAGCCATCAGACATGCTTTCCGTGTACTCGGGATGCGTGTGCCTCGGTTATGAAAAGGTGAACATGAAACGGTTCTGTGAGAAACTGGTCGGGAACGGTGTCCGTGATTATGTATATGATTCACTGGTACGGTGCATTGTTCCTGAATGGGAACTGTCTGAAGGCAGTGTATTTCCTGAAATCAAGGAATGGCTCGTATCCCATCATGGGACTGAAGACGGTGCGGAAGCTGAAACCGCATTGAAAGAGATATCCTGTATATCAGGTAATGCTCTGATTTGTGATGCGTTAATGAAAACCGTTCAAAACGGCAAACGGTAGAGGTAATATTGGAAATTAAACAAGAAGCCCTCCAACATAATTGAAGGACTTCTTGTTTTCATATTAGAGCGACATGGCTGCCTGTTCACAGAAGCGTGCATATTCCTCTTTGTCAGTTCCGCTTTCAATATGGCGGTCTATCAGTTCTCCCAGTTCATCGAAGCAGACTTCATCACTGAGGCACTCTATGTCTGTCCCGTTCCGGAGATATACTTCATAATAGTCCGAGCCGTTCAGACAGATCAGCACTTCCCCTTGGAAGAGTCTTCCGTTTACATGGAATTTCAGTCCCGGCAGGTCATTGAATACTGTTGCCATAAACTCCCCGATGCCCCATGACATAAGGACCGGCGTGTCGGTCATCGTTACCAGCT